>Ga0310122_10000006_pt1 | contig 212835 bp, 206 predicted proteins | sample CB6_Bottom_1051__FD_203503 | JGI IMG/M metagenome (GOLD analysis project Ga0310122, IMG submission 203503) | Marine microbial communities from Western Arctic Ocean, Canada - CB6_Bottom_1051 | ecosystem: Environmental > Aquatic > Marine > Oceanic | place: Canada: Western Arctic Ocean... | reverse complement strand
TTGGAGAGCTAAGCCACTGACCTAAATGAATTAGGTAAAACGTCTGTTAATTAGTTTTTATTAGTTGAGCAAAGAATTAAACTGAACGACTCAAAGTGGCACTTTTACGAAGTTCGGCTGTGAGCGATAAGCGGTCATTGATACTGGTCAAATATCGTCGTTAATAGATTGGTTAAACTGCTTTTTGCGCATATATTCATGAAATAAGCGCTGAGCGCATATTGTTCTATTTAACTTTACCTAAAAACTTTAGAAAACATAGTTATAGTAATACCTTAGGTTATTTGTTAAAACTATATAATGTAGAAAAATGAGCGTGGAGTCGGCAGAAATATGCGCGATGAGCGCACTATTAAATGTTAGCTGCTTTGAGGTCAATCATTAGTAAGGTGTCATAATGAGAATTTTGGTAACAGGCTCTGCAGGTAGGGTCGGGCGTGCAATCTATATTAAATTAATGCGAACACATGACGTTGTCGGCATTGATAAAACACCTTGCTCAACAGCCGATTACATTGGTGATATCTGTGATAATGCTCTGATTGATGGGATTCTTGAAAATATTGATGTCATCGTTCATACAGCGGCTCTTCATGCTCCTCATGTTGGTTTAGTACCTGATTCAGAGTTTCAATCTATTAACGTAGATGCGACTGAGAAATTGGCTTTGGCTGGGGTGCAAGCAGGTGTTAAACACTTTATTTTTACCAGTACAACGGCGTTGTACGGCTATGCTTCGACACCTAAAGGTATTGCAGGTTGGGTTAATGAAGAAGTCACCCCGCAACCCAAGTCGATTTATCATAAAAGTAAAATTGCAGCTGAAGCTAAACTAGAAGAAATTTCAAATCTGTTTCAGCTTCCAGTTACTGTGCTGCAAATGTCGAGATGCTTTCCTGAGCCTGCAGATTTAATGGCAGTATTTCGCCTGACTCGTGGTATTGATGCTAGAGATGTAGCCAATGCTCATTTATGTGCTGTGGAAAGCCGCTTAAGCGGTTTTAATCGTTTTATAATCTCAGGTGCAACACCTTTTCATTTTTCTGATTGCGAAGCTCTATACACTGAAGCTGGAGCTGTTATCAAACGTAAATGTCCAGAAATAGCGCTAGCATTTAAACAAAGAAATTGGCAGCTACCTCAAAGCTTAGATCGTGTATATGATTCATCGTTTGCATGTGAGAAATTAGGTTGGTTACCTATACATGGTTTTGAAAGCGTTTTGGAAATGCTAGATACTGAAACAGCAGAAGTATTGCCAATTTTAAAACGCAGCTAACAAAGCATTTAATAGTGATTCGCAACGCTTGCCGTTTTCGCTTCGCTCAAAGTATAGGCAAGCGCCGCTCACACCTTAATGCGGCGTTTCCAATGACCGCTCATGGCACAGAGCCGTCCTTCGGCTCTAACTTATTTATGTCCAGAGGCGGGTTATGTATTTAACTCGCCTTTGCCCCAAAATGAGTCAGCGACTGTATGAGCCATTACTCTCCATACCATCATTTGGAATATTTTTTCTAACCCAAATCAAGGGGGCTAATCTGCCTTGATAAACATAGATATTTTAAACCTTAGTGCTCTCGTAGCTATAGACTTTATGCAATCTATTTGATTTCAATGTAACCCTTACAATTTTGTTATGCTAGCATCGGAAGCATAATTCTGATTTGCTTAAAGGAGAAATGCATTGGCCAGACGAGGAAATGGTTTAAGGACGGCTATAAAGGTTGTAAAAGCTATAGATAGAGCCAACAAACAAGCCACCCGCGAAGCTCAGCGTAGAGAGAAAGCTCGGCAACGTGCTGAAGCTCAAGCACTTAGAGAGCATGAAAGAGGTGTGCGTGAAGCTCAGCGAGAACTACAGCGGCAAGTAAGACAGCAACAATCCGCAGCAAAGCAAGCATTTAAAAATGCGCTATCAAATGCAAATGAAGAGTACCAAGACCGCTGCGAAGAACGAGCCGCCCTTAGAAAACAATTCATACAAGAGGTTTTAAAGTAAACAATGGATAGTAATTTACTAATATTAGCAGGCATATCTTTGTTAGCAGTTTTGCTGACCTATATAGTGGCGAAACGCTCTGCGGATAAAAAAGTTGGACAGTACAAGTCAATTGATGAAGCGTTAACGAAAGCCAAAGTAGAGCACGAGACATTAAAGAAAGCAAATGAATCACTACAGAAAACTACTGAGATAGCAAAACAGGCGCTTTCCAAAATTAACGCTGAAACTGCCGACCTACAAGCTTTGAGAGGACAAGATGACTCTCTTAAAGTTAGTATTCTAGAGCAGCAACAGTCTCTTGACGCAGCCCAAAACGCTCTAAATGAACTTAATGCCAATATTGAAAAGAGCGAACAAGATCTGAACGAGCTAATGGGAGGGATAGACTTGTATTCACGACTCGATGAATATACTGCTCATGGCCATTTTGAAATGCCACAATATCTCTACGAAACATCAACTCGCTATTCTGAAGAGATCAAAGACATACGGCAGCAACAAAAAGACATGATTAAAGCTAAGACCGCAGTCACCTTCCCAGAAACGACCGTTATTTCTAATGATAAGTCTTTGAATAAAAAAATCCTCAATGGTCAAGTTAAGCTAATGCTAACTGCGTTCAATATTGAATGTGACATGCTTATTGGCAAGGTTTCTCCAAGCTCATTTGGTCGTACGCTGGAGCGAATTGAGAAACTAGCAAACAATCTAGAAAAGTCAGCTGCGACACTGGAGTGTGGCTTTGATATTGACTACATCGAACTAAAATTTGAAGAATGTAAGCTTCAGTATCAATATACCCTGAAGAAGCAGGAAGAAATTGCCGAGCAGAAGCTCATCAAAGAGCAAATTCGTGAAGAGCAGAGAGCAATAAAGGAGTTTGAAAAAGCTATTGCTGAAGCTGAGAAAGAAGAAAAAATGTATCGAAGCCTTCTTGATAAAGCTCAGCAAGAGCTTGCTCAAGCTAATGAACAAGAACGTAGTGAAATGGAACAAAGAATAGCCATTCTAGAGCAGCAATTGGCCGAAGCTGAAGCCAAAGAAGAGCGTGCCAAGAGTATGGCGGAACAAACTCGTAAGGGCCATGTGTACGTGATAAGTAACATTGGTTCCTTTGGAGAAGATGTTTACAAGATAGGTTTAACGCGCAGGCTAGAGCCTATGGACAGAGTTAAAGAGCTTGGTGATGCCAGTGTACCATTCCCATTTGACGTACATGCCATGATTTATACTGATGATGCACCTGCACTCGAAACAGCTTTGCACCGTGAATTCCATTCTCAACGTGTTAATGCAATTAATCTTCGTAAGGAGTTCTTCAATGTCGATCTAGAGGAAATTAAAGATGCCGTTGAGAAGATCGCTGGTGTAGCTGCTGAGTTCAAAATGACCGCTCTGGCGGAAGACTATTACGAAAGCCTTCGTCTTAGTGATGCTGCATGATTTAACAGTTTTGTCCGCCTTCGAGTCAGCCAGATCAGCGCTGGCTCACCTTTGCCCCAAAGTGAGTTGCGAGCGATTGAGAACTAGCTTAGCCAAATCGTCACTTGACTTACTTTTCGTAATGTCAGTAAGGATTGAACAGGGTTGGAATAGCATAATATTGCGCAACCCCCAAGCTACTGACATAGTGAGCATCACAGTTTGAGTTAGTTAAGACCATTAGCATATTTGACTTATGGTTATAAAATGAATATAAATTCTCAATGCGTTACTATGATGTGAAATTAATTTAACGGCGCGCTATATGTATGTCAGAAAATGTCTTGAATTCAACTGCTCTTGAAGTGCTGTCAATGAAGGCTGATGAGTTTTTGATAGGTAATGATCATGAAAAGATTAAAACGTTCTTAGAACCGTTGTTAGGCGTTGATTATAAGTTTGAAAATCTCGTTGATGAAGCTCGTTTTTACTATATATTGGGTAATTGTTCAGCAGCGATTTTTAGTTACCATAAACTAGATTGGTTTTCTGATGAACTAAGTAAATCCGTTATATTTTTCAGAAAAGCTCTATACGTCATACGACAAATCAACTTTCCAACTGATGAAGAACTTTTTCTGCAAAGCTGCATTGAAACCAATTTAGGCAATAATCTAAGTTCTCAAGGTCGTGCTTTCTGCTGTATTCCATTATGGGATAATGCCTTTAATTGCATACAAAATCCTGTCTCTATAATATCTAAAGCAAACAACGAGCTTTTTCTTGCGAGTAATGTTTACGATCCTAGTCATAAGCACTACCACTACTTTACTGCATACCTACTCATAAATTTAGGTCTTGAAAGCCTTGAGCAGCTCCATCCTGAGCAAATAATTGCTTATTCAGAAAACAGCAATTTTATGAATTTTAAAGCATGGTTTGAAGATACTTTTAAACCAGAAGATTTTGACTATTTTGAGTCATTTGAAGAGGAAGTTGAGACAAGAAAGCAGGGGGAATATTTAAAGTGGTGTGGAGATAACAGGCTTTTTATAAATGATTTAAATGACGTTTGCGTATCTGAAATTGTCTATCAAGACATTATGACTCTCCCCTCTTTTTCTCAACAAATAAACTTCGCTTTATCGATGCATGAAGAGCTTATGTATCATGGAAACTTCGATGAATTAAAGAACGATTTTTGCTATGCGCGTTATCTAATTTTTTCGGCTAGAAACATACCTAGTGACCATACACATTTCTTCAACAAAACATATCCTCACGTTGATGATATGTCACACTCCATTACCAACCTAAAAGCTAGTCATTATAAAAGCGCGTTCAGAACGCTTTACTCGCTATTTGATAAAATTGCTTACTTTATCAATCGCTTTTTTGATCTGAATGATATCAAGTATGATCATAAAATCAGCTTTGACAGTATTTTTAGTGAGCTGAAAGGAAGTAAGAGCTGGAAACCACACAGTAAGCTTAAAGACAGTCAGAATTGCTTTATCCATGCCTTATTCTACATCCTGAAAGACATTCGAGATGTGAAAGATTCGACTTCTGTCAGTCGGTGGCTTGATCCTGATGCAAAGGCGTTTTCTGAAATTAGAAATGCTATAGAGCATCGTTCTTTAAAGATTGTTGATGATTTTGGTTATACCCTAACTCAATCAGGTAAAGCTTTTAAGCAATCACAGCTTGAAAAGCTTAATGGTGATATAGGTGACTTTGAAGAACAACTTCAAGAGCTGTATGGTGAAATTGCTTCGGCGAAAAAGGCTCATAATATAACTCTTAAAGCCGAACTAGAGACCAAAAAAAAATTACTTGATGAAGGTTTGCGTCAAGCACAGTCAAAAATTTATGAGCACCAAAAGCTTTCAAGTCATTCTGTGCTGATAAAAGAGAGCGAATTTGAATCAAGGCTCATGACGCTGATAAAGCTCGCTCGAAATTCGATTATGTACCTTTCACTAGCAATTCATGTAGAAGAGAAAAATAAGCCAGATAATGGTGCAGTGATGATGCCTATCGAAGTACCTTTGAAGTAGAGCATTGTATCCTATAAATATTTTTTTAGGAAAGTATGGCTGAATCATTTCTTGAATCGCCATCGACTCAGTAGACACATGTGAGCTTTTTTTCACAACTTATCCTAAGCCACTTTTGCCCAAATCCTAATCAGTAATACATCCACTATCCTCATAGTGACTTTTAAATAGGAGGTCACTATGAAACCAGAACTAAATCACAATGCTACTAGTGTGAAACGTCCTTTCAAGCTTGAAGAGATTTGGCGTATTCGCACTCGAATTGAAATTCAAAATAACTTGATGCAATTAGCTTTACTTAATTTGGCTATAGATAGCAAGCTAAGATCATGTGACTTACTCTCTTTAAAAGTTCGAGACGTCACTACTCTCGATCAAGTATTTGAAAGGGTTCAATTAACGCAGAAGAAAACTGGGATCGAAGTTCAATTTGAGATAACTCCGAGAACACAACAAAGTATTATCCATTGGATTCAAGAAGTTAAATTGCAACCCAGTGATTATTTGTTTCGGAGTATACGCCGCTCCAATCAACCAATAAGCTATTCATATTACAGGTCTATCATCAGGAGCTGGGCTGAGCAATTAGGACTTGATTGCAAATTTGGACAGCATGATGTGCATGAACATCATTATCAGGACTGATTCCGATGTAAATCGCTTTGTAGGGCCACATATGAATATGCATGGCTGACTCAGTATCAAAAGTTCAGGCTATTGATTTTTGCCTTATAAATCTACACAAATGACGAATGTTAGCCGATAGGTACAAGTTAAGGTGAGCGCGCACAGTGAAATTGTGTTCTTCTTACAATTTTAAGTGTGTAAATAATTTAAAATACCACAGTCCCTAATGGTTTTGTCTTGGTCACACGATGACGCCATATTTTCGAGTGATGACTTTAATACGTTTAGCTCTTCAATGCGAATAATGACGTCTGATAAATGCTTAGCTATTAACGTATTGATATTTGAACAGCTCTGATCTGGCCTCGAACGACTGTCCATTAGCGTTTTTACTTCCATGATAGACATATCTAATGAACGACACTGTTTGATAAACAGGAGTTGTTCAATAGTCCCCTTGTCGTAGACACGATAATTTCCACTTGAGCGCTTAAGCTCAGGCAAGAGCCCCTTCTTTTCATAAAAACGAATGGTCTGAATACTACAACCTGTCGTCTTTGCGACATCACCAATTTTCATTTTTTTCTCCTAACCGTTGACTCTATACCAAGTATAGACTTTATACTCATACTATTCATCAGTAAAGAGTGTGTTTCTAATGAGCGGATGTGGGTGCGAAGTTGAAATAAAAGACCAGTCTCAACGACAGGTTTTGTATTGGCTTTTGGGAATAAACGCGACAATGTTTGTTATAGAAATGGGGATCGGGTTGCTTGCTAATTCAACCGCATTAATAGCCGATTCACTTGATATGCTCGCCGACGCAGTTGTCTATGGTGTTGCCCTTTATGCTATTGGTAAATCGCTATTGCACAAAGCCAATGCGGCTAGAATTAGCGGCTTTTTTCAGATGGCACTGGGTGTGTTGATTATCATTGATATTATAAGACGGTCAATTTACGGTAGCGAACCTGTATCGGGACTAATGATGGCTATGGGGGCAGTTGCACTGGTTGCTAATGTCATTTGTCTTGTGATCATACGCAAACAAAGAAATGAAGAAGTGCATATGCGGGCAAGCTGGATATTTTCAGCCAACGATGTGATTGCCAACTTAGGTGTTATCTCTGCTGGCGTTTTGGTGTTTTGGCTCGATTCTCGATGGCCTGATCTGGTTATCGGTGTGATAGTTTCGTGCGTTGTGTTGCGCGGGGCAAAAATGATCCTCGAAGATGCTGGAAATGAAAGACAGCGAGCGCTTAATGCGCAAAGTTGATAAGAAAATGCCAATTTTTAATTGCACATCAAAACTGCGTAGGTTGGCATGGCTACTTATTACTTTGCTCATGTGTCAATCGGGCTTTTCGTTCGCCGCTCAATGCGATGAATACTCTAAAACGTTTTTGTCCATCGACGATTTATCAATATAACTCACCTTTGCCCCAAAACGTGTTGAGGCGAATGCCTCAAAAGAGCGAAAACCAGTCATTGTAGTTCGAGCAATTTTACTTCGTATTGATATACTAATGTCATGATTAAAGTTGATTTTATGGTTGGACGATGAAAACAATAGGCAAGTTGGCTAAAGAACTTGATATAGGCGTAGAAACTATACGGTTTTATGAGCGGGAAGGCTTGATAAAACAGCCTCAAAAACCTCAAAATGGTTATCGTGTCTATGACGACTCAATCACCAAACAATTACAATTCATCTGTAAGGCCAAAGCACTTGGCTTTACTCTAAAAGAAGTGGCTTCATTGATGTCAATGGATGGCGATTGTGCCAAAGTAGAATCCCTAGGCTTGCTGAAATTGAACGTAATTCAAAATAAGATAGCTGACCTTCAACGCTTAGAAGTCGTCATAAAAGAAATGACTAATTCATGCCGCAACAATAACGATCAATCCCACTGCCCAATAATCGATTCGCTAAAATAGTATTGACTCCGTACCTACCTACGGAGTTCATACTCAAATCATTCAAATAATGTTAGACGTTAAAAATGATTAATAAGATTTTAGATAAAGTTAGCTCAGGTGGTGTTTGGCTTGCGGCTCTTAGTTGTACGGGGTGCTTCCCCGCACTCGGCTCGTTAGCATCAGCATTAGGATTAGGCTTTCTCTCTCACTTTGAGGGAATTGCTGTAAATACCTTGTTACCTATATTTGCAACTCTGGCATTGTTGGTAAATTTGTATAACTGGTATAAAAACCAAAATCATGCGAGAGGTATTCTTGGGGTTATTGGCCCTATAGCGGTTTTGTTAACCCTCTATCCACTATGGCAATACGAATGGAGCACTTATTTGTTTTATGTAGGTATTTGTTTGATGATTGTAATGTCCGTATTAGACATTGTTAAACCTTTGAAGGAGCAAACATGCAAAGTATAGAGTTAAATTCTACCATTACTTGCCCTGAGTGTGGCTTCAGTAAAACTGAAGAAATGCCAACCAACGCTTGCCAGTGGTATTATGAATGTGAATCTTGCAAAGTTCTCCTAAAGCCTTTGAAAGGCGATTGTTGCGTATATTGCTCTTATGGAACAGTGAAATGCCCGCCAATTCAAGAAGGTCAAAGTTGTTGCGATAGCTAAATGACAGTCTATTAATGGCAATGAGAAGGCATAAAAAGAAATAGTGAAATGTCAGCAATCGTATCATTGCAGCCTTTATCACTAAGTCACTCAAGGGCTGCTTTTGGCACAAACCAGAAATAGCTTCCAATGAATTCTGTATTTAAATTTTAGGTTTAAGCTGGGCTCTAATTAATAAATCATAATCTAATTGCAACACCTTGCTTAAATTCAAATTATTCTTAAGTTAACGCAAATTTTCAATTTAACTGGTGCTGGCCTAATAAAGGCTCATATGAGAACCAAATAGCCAACTTATTAAATGGAAACTAAAAAATGTGGCTGTTAAAAGGTTTATACTAACTAAAAAGTAACTACTCTTAGCTATGACTCAGTTTTCTCTTTATAGTCACACAAATCCTCGATTATACAGCTTCCACATTTTGGTTTTCTCGCTGTACACGTATAGCGCCCATGTAAAATAAACCAATGATGGAGGTTAAACATAAACTCTTTTTTATTTGGCGTATTTTTAATTATGGCCTGTTCTGTCTGCTCAACAGTTTTACCTTTAGCGTAACCCGAACGGTTTGCAAGACGTTGGATGTGAGTATCTACTGCTAAAAAGTATCTACCTTCATTATCCTTTAGCCAGCTTAAAAAGGTATTATTGCGGTTGATAGCAATAATAGAATTTGATATTTAAGCCTTCTAATACCAAGGTGTTTCACACTTGTTTTGTTCCAGTGCCGTTTCAACATTATTTAACTGTGCATTAGGGGAAAACGCTAAGTTCAGTAAGTCCGCAGCGCGGTCACCAATAAAACTATAATCATAAGTTTGGCTGAAACCGGAATAATGACTAGTTCCATATCCGGACCATGACCCCTGACCCCAAGAGTCATTATACACTCCAGAGTACCTAGAGTTTAATTGCCCCGTAGTAGTTTGGGTACTAAAGCTTGTATAAGCTTGAACAAGACCTAAAACAAGATTTTTTGCTAATGCAATACCTTGGGCTTGCCTTATACTTGCGTATTGTTTAGTTAGATCCGCACAAATGAAATTTCTGGTAGGCAAAAAGTCAAATGCCTCTGTGTGGGTTGGTTTTACTATAGCAAACCTATATACGTTCTTGGTAAGAGATCTATAAATCTCGAATTTAGGTATTAAGTTAAAGAACGTCATCTCATCATCGATATTAGTCGTAAACATTAAATAAGATAGTTTTTCGATATTACGATACACGCTAACTTTTTTATCTTGTGTGTGGTAAAGCTCATCCCAGTTATTAGAGGCTTCGCTAGGTATACTCGAAGCTTTAAAAAAAACCTTTTTTATATTATCTTCATCAATAACCACAATTTTATTTGGGTGCTGGATAATAGTTACTGAAATATTTTTATTATAGTCAATTCTGTTTTTACCACTAATATTAGTTTTAAATATATTCTGGGTAACATATGTATTACTAACAAATAAAGATTCCCAATCTTTGTGTGCGTCTTCTGGTAATTTAGCTTTGTTAAGATCTATAGAAAACCCTTTTTCTTGATAGGTAATTTTATCAGAAAAATCGGTAATTGTTGCTTGGTACTTTGTATCAAATGATATTGCAGTTTGTTTTCTATCAATAAAAATTCTTTTTTCCTTTGCGGTGTAATTTATTGCAAGGCCGCGGTTGTTAAACGCGGTATAATTTTTATTACTGAAATCATCAGAACCTGTTGATACGCAACCAGTTGATAAGAACATTAAAAATAAGTGTGTTACAGCTTTTAAAATCCATTTCATGTCTTTGATATCCTACGTTTCAGTTTTCTCTTTATAGTCACATAAGTCCTCGATAATACAGCTTCCACACTTGGGTTTACGTGCAGTACACGTATAGCGACCATGTAAAATAAACCAATGATGTAGGTTAAACATAAACTCTTTTTTGTTTGGTGTATTTTTTATTATGGCTTGTTCGGTTTGTTCAACCGTCTTGCCTTTGGCGTAACCAGTACGGTTCGCAAGGCGTTGGATGTGAGTATCAACTGCTAAAAAGTATCTACCTTCATTATCTTTTAGCCAGCCGAAGGCTGTATTTAATACTACGTTAGCAGTTTTACGACCTACGCCTGGCAGGGCTTCTAGGGCTTCACGATTCTCTGGCACTTCACCGTTATGCTGATCTACCAATATTTGGCACATTTTATATACATTGGCTGCTTTTGAATTAAATAAGCCGATGGTTTTTATGTAATCACGCAGTGTGTCGTGGCCAATATCTAAAATGGCTTGTGGTGTATTAGCAACCGGAAATAATTTACGAGTGGCTTTATTTACCCCAACATCGGTTGCTTGTGCTGAAAGCGTAACGGCAACTAATAACTCAAATGGGCTTGAATATTCAAGCTCCGTTTCAGGATGTGGATTGTCGTCGCGTAAGCGAGTAAGTATTTGGTGACGTTTTTCTTTATTCATGTAACTTAAAACGCATTAGCTTTATTAAGTTAATGCGTTTTCCCCTTAAGTTAAGCTAGTAACACGCGCTCGAGGGCCTTTTTCAGCTTCTGGCGGTGCGACTTGTTTTGATTTTATTTGTGCATCAATTACGTTTTTAGCGGCAATCAGCAGACCAAGCCCTAAGAATGCGCCCGGTGGTAAAATGGCCAGTAAAAACTGGCTATCAAAGCTAAACACTTCAATGCGCAATATAGCAGCCCAAGGCCCGAGTAATAAATCGGCACCATCAAATAATGTGCCTTGTCCAACCAGCTCTCGCATAGCGCCAAGTACAACCAGAACCAACATAAAGCCTAAGCCCATCATCAAGCCATCAAAGGCGGATAAGTGCACTGGATTTTTTGAGGCAAACGCTTCTGCACGGCCAATAATGGCGCAGTTGGTTACAATTAACGGAATGAAAATCCCTAAAGATTGGTAAAGGCCAAAAGTGTAAGCGTTCATTAACAGCTGTACTATTGTTACAAAACCGGCAATGATCATCACAAACACAGGTATTCTAATATCTTTAGGTACCCAGTTACGCACTATTGATACAGTAATATTAGAGCCCACTAATACCAATAAGGTTGCTAAGCCTAAACCTAGCGCATTAGTAATTGTAGAGGTAACAGCCAGTAAAGGGCATAAACCTAATAACTGTACCAAGGCGGGGTTATTTCCCCATAAGCCTTCTTTGTAAAGGGTTTTTAATTCGCTCATGGCGTTACCTCTGGGCATGCGTTTGCTGCTGTGAACAGAGCATCAAAGTTATCTTGTGCATAAAGTACCGCGTTTTTGACTGAGCCTACAACGGCACGAGGTGTAATTGTAGCGCCAGTAAACTGATCAAATTGGCCGCCGTCTTTTTTAACGGCCCAACGATCGTCGCTTTCGCTTTGTACTGTTTTTGCATTAAATGTGGTGATCCAGTCTGATTTTTTTACTTCAACCTTATCACCTAAACCTGGCGTTTCTTCATGTTTGGTTACCCTTACACCCGCAACGGTACCATCGCGATATACTGCACTGAGTAAGTTTATATCACCACTGTAGCCGCTAGGGGTGACATGACGAATGACTAATGCCACAGGTTCGTTATCTTTTCGGGCACGATAAATAACTTGGTTGTCGTATGGCCCTAGTAATGGATCAGATATAATTACACAATCTTGCGATAGCTCATTGCTGTATTTGGAATGTGGCAATACTTCTTGAAGCTGATTAGTTAATTGTAATTGCTCTTGCTCTGCAATTTTATCAGCGGTAAGTGTATTAATTGTGGCAACGAGTCCCGTTGTTAGTAACGCAAACCCACACAATATTGCGCCATTTTTTACCATTGAAGAAATAATCATTTTACTGCTCCATGGCCATAGGTTCTTGGTTGTGTATAGTAATCGATAAGCGGTACCGCTATGTTTATTAGCAACACCCCAAATGCAACTGCATCAGGAAAACCACCAAAGGTGCGAATTAAATACACGATTAAACCAATTGCTGCACCATAAATAAGGCGACCTCGATTGGTGGTTGCAGCTGATACAGGATCGGTGGCGATAAAAAAGGCCCCCAGCATAGTCGCACCACTAAACAAGTGAAACACTACACCCGGCTCTGTACCTGGCGAGGCAATATAACCAATTGCTGCGCATAAGCTTAAGCTTGCAATAAAACTCACTGGTATATGCCAGTTAATTACTTTTGTTTTTAACAGGTAAAGGCCGCCGAGTAAGAAGGCTAAGTTAACCCATCCCCAACCTAGGCCAGTCCACTCATTAAATACGCTCTTTTGCATGCTCTCTGTCACCGTTAGTCCGTGAGCAATATCTGTTTTTAAGGTATCAAGTGGGGTAGCCATTGTGCTGCCGTCTATTCCTACTCGGAGCTGATCTAAGCTGTATCCTAACGTGGTAAAGTCGCTAAAGATTAAGCTTAACTGCTGGCTGAAAGTAATACCCGTATTAAGTAATTCTGTAACGGGTAACCAAGCAGTCATTTGCACAGGGAACGACACTAATAAAAGCACATAGGCTGCCATTGCAGGGTTAAATAAATTAAACCCTAAACCACCATATAGCTGTTTAACAATAACTATGGCAAACAAACACCCTATAACAATAATCCACCAAGGCGCTAAAGGCGGAATACTTATTGCCAATAACACACCGGTAAGCCATGCACTGCCATCGCTTAATGCAGGCCAAATAGGGCGCTTACGCATTAACATCACGGCTGCTTCAAACGCGCTTACACACACTAACGCTAATAATAATTGGATAAGGACACCGGTGCCAAAAAATACAACTTGCGCAATAACACCAGGAATACAAGCCGCAATCACAGTTAACATTAACCGTGTCACAGATTTGTGACTATGATTGTGGGGTGAACTGGCCATGGTTAGTTTCATGACTGATCATTTCCTTCTTTTTGTTGCTTTTTAGCTTTAGCGCGAGCAATAGCGGCGGCTACGGCGGCTTTCTTTTTTTCTTGAGCTGTTTGCTGTGAACCTTCTGAAGATTCATCGTTGATTTGTGGCTCAGTGTTTTCACTTTGTTTTGCTAATTCATCAGCCTGCGCTGCTTTTTTGGCTTTAGCACGGGCAATAGCCGCAGCGACGGCAGCTTTTTTATCATCGGTAGCGACAGGTGATTCACTTGCAGTTTCATCGCTTGGTGTTTGCTCATTAGCTTGCGCTGCTTTTTTGGCTTTAGCGCGGGCAATGGCGGCAGCAACGGCGGCTTTTTTATCATCTGCAGCAACTGGAGATTCACTTGTTGTGTCATCGCTTGGTGTTTGCTCATTTGCTTGTGCTGCTTTTTTAGCTTTAGCACGGGCAATAGCTGCAGCGACGGCAGCTTTTTTATCATCGGCAGCAACTGGAGATTCACTTGCAGTGTCATCACTTGCTGCCTGCTCATTTGCTTGTGCTGCTTTTTTGGCTTTAGCACGGGCAATAGCGGCAGCGACGGCGGCTTTTTTATCACCGGCAGCGACGGGTGATTCACTTGCAGTGTCATCGCTTGCTGTTTCCTCATTAGCTTGTGCTGCTTTTTTGGCTTTAGCACGGGCAATAGCGGCAGCGACGGCAGCTTTTTTATCATCGGCAGCAACTGGAGATTCATTTGTTGTGTCATCAGTTGCTGTTTGCTCATTTGCTTGTGCTGCCTTTTTGGCTTTAGCGCGGGCAATAGCGGCTGCAACTGCTGACTTTTTGTCATCTACAGCTTCGTCATCACCATTATTTTGTGCTTTTTGCTCTTTATAAAGGCGAGCTTGCTCTTTACGGGCAGCGCGTTCTTTTGCAACTTCACTGTTATCTGGCTCAAGTTCGCCACCTTGCTTTTTAGCTTTAGCACGCGCAATTGCCGCTGCTACAGCTGATTTATTGTCACCATCGCTGGTTTTATCTTTAACGCGGGCAAGGGCATCGGCTACTTTTTGCTGTTCTTCGGTTGATTTAGCTGCTGGCTTACGTTTGTGACGATTTTTTCGCTCAGCTTGTTCTTGCTCTAAACGCGCTTTACGTGCATCAAATCGTTCTTTAGCGCGATCAGATTTTATCTTCTCGGCAATTTGCTCTTTAATCTCAACTTTTGCAACGCGGTAGTACTGAACGAGTGGTATTTCACTTGGGCAAACATAGGCACACGCGCCACATTCAATACAATCAAATAAGTTATGTTCTTGGAGTTTGTCGTATTCTTTTGATTTAGCAAACCACTGTAACTGCTGTGGTAACAATGAAGCAGGGCACGCATCTGCACAGGCACTACAGCGAATACAGGCTTTTTCTGGGCCAGGCTCTGCTAATTCTTTATGATCTGGAGCAAGTATGCAGTTTGTTGTTTTAACAACGCCAATACGAACCGTAGGTAAGGTAAAGCCCATCATAGGACCGCCCATGACCACGCGCTGTTGTGGCACAGGTGAAAATCCTTGGCAATCAAGTAAGTGTTTTATCTCAGTACCTAATAGCGCCCATACATTACCTGGATTATGTATAGTATTGCCGGTAACGGTAACAACACGTTCAATTAACGGTTTACCTTCGTATACAGCTTGCTGTATAGCAAATAAAGTGCCGGTGTTATGCACTAAAATACCGATATCAGCAGGAATGCCACCATTAGGAACTTCACGATTAGTGAGTAGCTTTATTAGCTGTTTTTCACCGCCAGAGGGATAAACAGTAGGCACGGTTTGTATTAAAATATGCTCGTTATGCTTCGCCGCTTCTGTCATGGCTGTGATAGCCTCGGGCTTATTATCTTCAATACCAATAATACACAGGGTAGGATTGAGCAGCTGTTGCATGAGCTCAATACCTTTGATTATTTCAGCGGCATGTTCGCGCATTAAAGTATCGTCAGCCGTGATGTAAGGTTCACACTCAACCGCGTTCACGATTAAAAACTCAATCGGCTGCTTAATATCTGCTTTAACGTAGGTTGGAAAACCTGCGCCTCCCATACCAGAAATACCCGCATTATGAATAACATCAATGAGTTCATCGTGTGATGCATTGGCTGGGTTTGCTAAAGGCGATAGTTCACACCAGGTATCTTTGCCATCGGGTTCAATAATAATGCTTAATTCAGGCAAAGCAGAAGGGTGTGCTGATGGCATAGGCGTAATATCAATAATAGTGCCTGATGTAGGTGCATGCACAGGTACCGACCAGTTAGCAGAAGGCTTAGTTAATGGTTGACCTTTTAATACGTGCTGGCTTTTTTCTACAATTAACTTGCCGCTAGCGCCAATATGCTGCTTTAAAGGTAGAACGAGTTTTTCAGGCAAAGGAAGGCGCGCAATAGGCGCATTATTAGATAATGACTTTTGCTGCGGAGGATGTACGCCGCCAGGAAATACCCAAACGGTGCCTTTTTTTATTTGTTCAAGTAACTTTTCCACTCAAACCTCTAATCTATTTGGGTAACAGGAATAGCGTCTAGTTGCCATTTCCAAGTTTGTTTTGTTGGTGCAACTGGTAGCATGTCAATACAATCGACCGGACAAGGTTCAACGCACAAGTCACAGCCTGTACATTCGTCAATTAGAACGGTGTGCATTTGTCGGGTTGCACCAACAATGGCATCAACAGGGCAGGCTTGAATACATTTGGTACAACCAATACATTCATCTTCGCGAATGTAGGCCACTGTTTTAACTGGCTCGGCTTGTTCGCCGCCGGCTAGAGGTTTAGCCTCAACACCCATCAAATCAGCCAACTTTTTAACGGTCGCATCACCACCGGGTGGGCACTTGTTTATTTCATCGCCATTGGCAATGGCTTCTGCATAAGGGCGACAACCAGGATAACCACATTGACCACATTGTGTTTGTGGCAAAATGGTATCGATTTGCTCCACTACAGGATTACCTTCAACTCGAAAACGTACGGCTGCAAATCCTAAAATTAATCCGAAAATTAACGCCAGTAAACCCAGCGCTATTAAAGCGTACAACAAGGTCATATTAAAACTTCACTAATCCAGTAAAACCCATAAAGGCCATTGACATTAAACCTGCCGTTATCATTGCGATTGAAGCTCCTTTAAATGGAGTGGGGACATCTGCTGCGGCTAGGCGTTCGCGTAATGCCGCAAATAAAACTAAAACTAATGAAAAACCCACTGCGGCACCAAACCCATAAACGGCCGATTGTAAAAACGTGTGATCTTCTTTGATATTTAATAAAGCAACACCCAATACCGCACAGTTAGTGGTTATTAAAGGTAAAAATATTCCCAGTAACCGGTAAAGCGTTGGACTGGTTTTTCTGACAACCATTTCGGTAAATTGAACAACCACTGCAATAACTAAAATAAAGCTCATTGTTTTCAGGTAGGTGATATCTAGTGGTAATAAAATATACTCGTTTACTAAATAACTGGTCACAGAGGCAAGCGTTAGCACAAAGGTAGTTGCTAAAGACATACCTATGGCTGTATCAAGTTTTCCTGATACACCCATAAACGGGCAAAGGCCTAAAAATTGTACTAATACAAAGTTGTTAACTAACACTGTTCCAATTAATAACAAGACGTATTCTGTCATGTGTGCCTCACGCTAATAAAATCCCGTGTATTATCCTTTTTTCTACTGCGATTAACAACACGTTGAGTGATTATCAGTTAAATAAACAACGTTAAATAATGGGCTAATTGTAAAGGGTTAAATTTAAGGGTGTTTGCAATTAAAAAACTGTCAGCATTTTAACGGCTGAACAGTCATAAAAGCACACTTTAAAAAGTAAAAAAGAGCATAAATGCTCTTTTTTATTATTAAATAGGGTAATTAGTTAGATGTCTTTAGGCTTTTCAATATAGTAACCTTGGACACCATCAAGGCATAGGGTTTCTACAATATGCTTTTCTTCTTGGCTTTCAACGCCCTCTGCAAAAACACTAACGCCAATTCTATGAGCAAGGTCGACCATTAAACGCATAAAGTATTGATTGTTTTTATCGTCCTCTAAACCTCGGGTATAGCTTGCATCCATTTTAATAAAATCTGGTTTTAAATCTCTGAAAAATTTAAATGAGGTGAGTCCGACACCAAAGCGTTCTACAGTTATTCTGGCACCAACGCGATGCACCATATCAATAAAGCGTTTGCTTGCTTTAATGTTTTGTTGAAGACCAAATTCACTCACTTCAAAAATTAACTTAGAAGCAATATGCGTATCTTTAAGTAAACGGCGCTCTAACCAAATCATAAACTGGTCGCTATGCGCGCTTGAAGGGGTAATATTTAAGCCAAAATACTTTTCAGATAAATTACTCGATTTTATTCTTTCTAAAGATGAGTCTATTATCAGCTTGTCAATTTCAATAGCCATATCGAGCTTTTCAGCCATTGCTAAAAATGAAGCAGTAGGCAAAGCTTGGTTTTCTTCTGTTTTGAAGCGGGCTTGAATTTCAGCATAGGCTTTAATGCTTTTGCCTAAAGGCATAATATTTTGGATCACCAAATGGACGCTTTTAGACTCAATTACTTCGTTAATCACTTTACGCCAGTTTTGGTTACCAAATCCTGCGCTCACATTATTAACTAGATCAGTATCACGTTGCACATGCCACGCATTAGCTTGCTTAGACTGCGCCATGCTCATTGCATTATCAACAATAGAGAGTAACTCACCCAAAGGTTTTGATTTTTCGTACCCCACAATACCAGTGTTTGCAACCGAGCTAAGCTCTTGGTTTTGCATATATTGAGTAAAGCGAGATTGTAAGTTCTCACCAAATTTTTCGGCTTCTTTCAACGGGGTATTTGGTAAAATTGTTATAAAATCAGAGCTGTTAACTCTAAAAACTTGGCTGCCGGAATAGGTGCCACTGATGCTGACAATAATGTCTGCAACGGCTTTAATGTATTCATCACCTTTTTGATAACCGCGGCTTTGATTTATAGACTGCAACTCACTACAGCGAACGAGTGCTAAAGAGCCAAATGTACTTACTTCGGTGTTTTCAATATTCTTTTCGTAGTAATCAACAAACATATTGCGATTACCTAACTCAGTCACACCGTCTTTGTAGGCCTCACGTTTTATTGTGTGTGCAGCATTTTTTATATTGTCATTCTTACTTTTTAAAAAGTGCGATAAACGATTAAAGCTAGGAATTAAACTTTTCCCTAACTTAGCTAACTCTGGCGAATCAATTTTAGTCGCAAAATCATCGCCTAGTTGATTTTGGTTTATATAAATATCAATGACATCAGCAACGTCCGTACATATATTGTCATTAATGTGCTTAACAATGGTTTTCATTAATGCAATAGGTATTAGAGCGAGTAGGGTGCTAATAATTAAAATTATAAAAAAAGCAGCTTGAAACTGCTCACTCAAATGAGTGATGTTGATTTTAAATTCAACTTTTATATCGGCGTTATCATTAGTGGCATACTGAGGACGCACCGAGTTGTTGCTTGACTGAATAAGTTCGGCAATAAAAGGCAATTGCGGTGCGTTGTTAACTGAAAATACTTCAGCACCTTGATAATCACGTAAGGTAAAGTGTGAAAAGATTTCACTGCTTGCAAGTGTGTTTTTTAAGTTATCAGCAGAGAGGTCAGTTGCAGATAGGTTTTTAATATATTGCTCGACTGTCGCTTGCGCATTTTTTTGAGCTTTACCGATGGCACTATCAAAATTTTGGCTAATAAAATAACAGCCAGCGGTCACAAGAATCAACCAAGCCATCAGTTGTATAAAAATAAGTTTTTTAAAAGCTGCCATTGTTTAATCTTTATATGTCAAAGGGGAGGACACAACCTCATGATTATTAAAATAATTATAGCTTGATAGAGAAAGTTATCAAATAGTTAGTTTTTGTAATCAAAAAGTTTTTGTTTTAAAAGAGAAATGGTAGAGCAAATTTGAAGATATGTCTATGGAAGTGTAGTAAATTGGCTCCCCCTCCCCGACTCGAACGGGGGACCTGCGGATTAACAGTCCGTCGCTCTAACCAACTGAGCTAAGGGGGAACTAAAATGTACTTTTTATGACTTGGCTCCCCCTCCCCGACTCGAACGGGGGACCTGCGGATTAACAGTCCGTCGCTCTAACCAACTGAGCTAAGGGGGAACTACATCATAAACATAAACTTGGCTCCCCCTCCCCGACTCGAACGGGGGACCTGCGGATTAACAGTCCGTCGCTCTAACCAACTGAGCTAAGGGGGAATCGTTTATGGCTGAAAAACTTGGCTCCCCCTCCCCGACTCGAACGGGGGACCTGCGGATTAACAGTCCGTCGCTCTAACCAACTGAGCTAAGGGGGAAGCGTCTTGCCTTTCAACGGGGCGAAATATTAATGACCGCATAGCAAAGTGTCAACATATAAAAGATCATAAATTCAAAAAAGAGGTCTATTCGTTGTTTTTATGTGCAATCTGCGCGTTTTCTAACACTATTTAAGTAAAGCGTAGTGATATTGTTTTACAAAAACAGCGTAATATTTGAATCAAGTAAGGATCTTTATCCAATAAAAGTTGCCATAAAATTTAAAAAAGTAGCTTTTAGTAATAAAAAGCTGGTCTATTTCCTTTATTTTTAAAAAGACTTTATAAACGTATTTAAAATAAATACCTCACTTTTACTTTGTATCGTTAAAGTTTGTTGAACTAAATCTAAATGAAAGACGTAATAGATAGTTTCTATGTTGATTAAAATAAAATGTTTGTAGAGTTATGTGGGTTTTGTATAAAAACAGAGCAATCAAAGGGTTGGCTATTTATTCAACATAAATATGGTTTTGCATTAAATAAACAAATAATCTCGTTTTAATGAGTTACAAAACCATTTTGCGCTGTTTCCATATTGATAACGTAAAAAAACCACAACACTGTTAAATTTGCACCGGGTTGTAGCCCTTTATAAACGCGGGGTTGAATGAGTTATCCACGGTTTCTGTGGATAACTCTGTTTATTAAACTTTAAGAACATCAGCACCCCCAGCACTGTAGGGCGCTACAACGATTTCAAGTATTAAAAAGCTTTTTTTTTATATATTAAAAAACAAAGGCTTATGATTCAGCTTAGATAGCCACCTAAACGATAAATAAAATTTTTCGTGACGATAAAGCATCATCGCTAACTGTGTAATAAAGCAACAAAATCTAAAAGGTAAATGTTGCAAAAGTTACATAAATGTATTTAATTTGATTTTTAATGTGTTTGTGCAAAATTTATTTACAACAGCGTAAAAGTAATAGTTTGTAGATTAAAGGCTGATTTAGTTGTTTAGATTTAATAAAGCATGGCTTGAACTCTCCGGATGCTTTAAAATATGCCGTTCAGTAAAAGAGGCTTATTTATTTTATGCGCGCACATTCTCAATCACATACTCGCCCTGATTTACTCACTGCTCCAATCTTGCCTACGTTAAAGAAAATGACCGTTCCAATGATCTTTGGGATGATTACCCTGATGATGTTCAACATAGTTGATACTTTTTTTATTAGTTTATTGGGTACAGAGCCGCTTGCTGCAGTTAGTTTTACATTTCCTGTTACTTTTACCGTGATTAGTTTAGCAATTGGTTTAGGTATAGGGACTTCTGCGGTTATTGCAAAAGCATTAGGCAGTAACAATTTAGAAGAAGCGCGTTTTGATGCCAGTGTTTCGTTGTTGGTAGCGGTAATATTGGTATTAATTTTATCTGCTAGTGGCTATTTATTGATTGATCCCATATTTACGTTGCTTGGGGCAGGGGAGCAAGTACTCCCGCTAATTCATCAGTATATTAGTATTTGGTTTTTGGGCAGTGTGTTTTTAATTACCCCAATGATTGGTAATTCTGTACTGCGTGCGAGCGGTGATACTAAAACACCGAGTATTATTATGGGGGGGGCTGGACTTATAAATGCCGTACTCGATCCTATGCTGATTTTTGGCTTTGGTCCCATTCCCGCATTAGGCATTAAAGGGGCTGCTATTGCCAGTGTTATAGCTTGGGCAGTTGGAGTGGCGATTATTTTATACATATTAATTGCTAAAAAGCAGTTGCTTAGTTTAAAAGCGGGCAAACAAACTGTTATTGGTGCAATTCGTAAAATTTTAAAAATTGGTTTACCGGCAGCGGGTGCTAACATGCTCACCCCAGTTGCTATGGCGGTAATGACTGCATTGGTTGCTCATCATGGTCCCGAAGCCGTGGCTGCTTTTGGGGTAGGGAGTCGAATAGAGTCAATAGCGAGTTTAGTGGTATTAGCCTTGTCGATGACCTTGCCACCTTTTATTAGCCAAAACTTTGGAGCGAGTCATTTTTCTCGCGTAAAAGATGCCTACCTAGGTACGCTCAAGTTTGTAATGTTGTGGCAGTTCATTATCTATATTATTTTAATTATTTTTTCAGGCGTCATTAGTGAAATATTTGGTAAAGAGCAAGCGGTTGTTGATGTCATCAAGCTGTTTATTTATACCATTCCTTTAAGTTATGGCTTGCAAGGAGTGATCATTTTATCAAACTCCTCGTTTAACGCTTTACATAAACCCATGAACGCCTTAGCTTTAAGCGTTATTCGATTGTTTGTTTTTTATATTCCCTTTGCGTATATCGGGAACGAACTTGCAGGCTTAATCGGCTTGTTTATTGGCGCGGCCATTGGTAATTTATTTACAGCACTTGTAGCCTACAAGTGGTTTATGAAAGAAATTGAAGCGTTAAGCAGTCAAGCATTACAGGAGTGTAGTCATTGAGCGATCATTTTCAGCTAGTATCAAAATTTAAACCCGCAGGGGATCAGCCAACCGCTATTGCTCAGTTGTGTGAAGGCTTAGAAGCCGGACTGGCCCAGCAAACCTTATTAGGCGCAACGGGAACAGGTAAAACGTTCACTATGGCTAACATTATTAGTGATTTAAACCGGCCAACTATTATTATGGCGCATAATAAAACCTTAGCCGCTCAGTTGTATGGCGAAATGAAAGAATTTTTTCCACACAATGCGGTTGAATACTTTGTATCTTACTACGATTACTACCAACCTGAAGCCTATGTGGTAGCCAGCGACACCTTTATCGAAAAAGACGCATCTATTAATGAGCATATAGAGCAAATGCGACTCAGCGCCACCAAAGCGCTTTTAGAGCGACGCGATACCATCATCGTTGCGTCAGTATCGGCAATTTATGGTTTGGGCGATCCTGATTCATACATGAAAATGATGCTGCTTTTAAAAGTGGGTGAAAAGGTCGACCAACGTGACATGCTGCGCCGTCTTGCAGAGCTACAATATACGCGAAACGATATTGATTTTAGTCGCGGTACATACCGCGTTCGTGGTGAGGTGGTTGATATATTTCCAGCTGAATCAGACACCTATGCAGTGCGTGTAGAAATGTTTGATGACGAAGTTGAACGCTTAAGTATTTTTGACCCATTAACCGGTGCGGTAGAAAAACACATAGTACGTGCCACTATTTATCCTAAAACTCACTATGTAACCCCACGAGAAAAAATTCTCGAAGCCATAGAAAAAATTAAAGCCGAACTCAAAGAGCGCAGAGCACAATTGCTTAGCGCAAATAAGTTAGTAGAAGAGCAACGCATAGCTCAGCGTACCCAATACGATATAGAAATGATGACCGAGCTTGGTTATTGCTCTGGTATTGAAAACTACAGCCGTTATTTATCGGGGCGTACACCTGGCGATCCACCGCCAACATTACTGGACTATTTACCCGACGATGCATTAATGATTATTGATGAATCGCACGTAACCGTATCGCAAATCGGTGCCATGTATAAAGGTGATAGAAGCCGTAAAGAAAACCTCGTTGAATATGGTTTTAGAATGCCCTCAGCTATGGATAACAGGCCACTGCGTTTTGAAGAGTTTGAGGCCATTGCACCACAAACCATTTATGTATCGGCCACCCCGGGCGACTTTGAATTAGAGCGCAGCAACGGCGAAGTTGCAGAGCAGGTTATTCGTCCAACTGGCTTACTTGACCCGGTTATTGAAGTGCGCCCGGTAGGCGATCAGGTTGATGACTTACTATCAGAAATTTACAAATGTGTTGAAGCAAAAGAGCGAGTGCTGGTAACCACACTTACCAAACGCATGGCTGAGGATTTGACCGACTACCTGAGTGAGCACAATGTAAAAGTTCGTTATTTACACTCTGATATTGATACCGTAGAGCGGGTAGAAATTATTCGTGATTTACGTGCCGGTGTATTCGATGTGTTAGTAGGCATTAACTTACTACGTGAAGGCTTAGATATGCCAGAAGTGGCATTAGTGGCTATTTTAGATGCCGATAAAGAAGGTTTTTTACGCTCAGCACGCTCACTTATTCAAACAATAGGCCGTGCGGCGCGCCACCTTGATGGTCGTGCTATTTTATACGGTGATAGAATCACTAAGTCGATGGCCAAAGCCATTGAAGAAACCGACCGACGTCGAGAAATACAACACGCTTATAATGTTAAGCACGGTATTGAGCCCAGTGCCTTGGTTAAAAAGATACTTGATGTAATGGATGTAGGCCAAGATGCCTCACCACAAGACAATCTACAGCTTATTCGTAAAGACTCTAAAAAAATCCTCAGTGCTAAAGAGATTGCAACGCAAATTAAGCAGTTAGAAACCAAAATGCATGCGTATGCCAGTGATTTAGAATTTGAAAAAGCCGCCTCAGTGCGCGACGAAATACATGAACTACAACAACAGTTGATTAATTAAATGACAACCGATTTTACTCCCCTTATAAATGCTTTGGCAGACACGCCTTTTTCCGACAATGAGCTTTGCCGCGTTTTTCATGGGCGTGGCCACAGTGTGGAAGCGCTTAGTCATATTAACTTAGACTTTTACCCACCAAGTTTGTTTTTGGTGTCATACAGTGAAATTGACGAGGAAACACTTGCTGCACTCACCGATACGTTATGGCAATGGGCACAACAACATCATCCAGAGTTAATTACTGCATTGGTGTATCAACAGCGAGCTGGGCTACAAAGCCATAACACCCTTGTTCACGGTCAACTGCCAGTTCGTCATAGCGTAGCCGAAAATGGGGTGCGTTTTTTGGTTGATTTAATGAGTAAGCAAAACACCGGTATTTTTCCTGATATGCGAAAAGGCCGTGAGTTTGTCATGCAAAATAGTAAGCACGCCAAAGTACTTAATTTGTTTTCTTATACCTGTGGTTTTTCGGTTGCGGCTATGCACGGCGGTGCAGATCATGTGATGAACATGGATATGAGCAAAGGTGTGTTAAAAGTAGGTAAGCAAAACCACCAACTCAATAATGTCGATCGTGGGGTCAGTTTTTTACCGCACGATATTTTAAAGTCGTTTGGTAAGCTAAAAAAAGCCGCACCGTTTGATTTAATTATTGTTGATCCGCCCAGTTTTCAAAAAGGCAGTTTTATTTTAACCAAAGACTATCAAAAAGTGCTGCGCAGACTTCCTGAGCTTTTAAACGATACTACACAGTTATTGCTATGCGCTAATAGCCCAGAGCTTACAGAAAACGATTTTAAAGCACTTATTGAAGAGCATACTCAAGGTGCTATTGAGTTTGTTAAACGCCTAGAACCTACCGATCGCTTTATTGAAATTGATAGCGATAAAAGCTTAAAAGCATTGGTGTACAAAACAAAAACATAGTGAGTTAAATGAAACTGAGTAAACGTTTAAACGCCATCAATTCGTTAATTACACAGTCTTACGATATTGTTTGGGATTGTTGTTGCGATCATGGCTTTTTAGGTATGGCATTACTTGAGCGCGGCATAGCCAAACAAATAAACTTTGTTGATATTATTCCAGAGTTAATGGAAGCGCTTGAGCAGTCGCTACAACAATTTGAGCAAGGAAAGTCTTTGCCTTCATGGCAAGTGCGCTGCGAAGATGTTGCGCAAATTAAACTGCCAACAGGTGCTAAGCAAGTAATTGTTATTGCAGGGGTAGGGGGCGATTTATGTTTAAAGCTCATTGAGCAAATTATTGCTAATAACCCACAAAGCCTTAAACAGCTTAGTTTTATTATTTGCCCTATTATGCACCTCTATAAAGTACGTGCGGGTTTAAAAGCGTGTAATTTACAGCTCGATAGCGAGCAAATTATTGTTGAAAACAAGCGTTTTTACGAAGTGCTACAAGTCAGTTTTAATGCCACCGGCACTATCACTAAAACGGGGGCTCATATGTGGGATACACATAACCCTCAACATCATCAATATCAGCAACAATTGCTTGACCATTATACTCGAATGCTCAATAAAGATAGAGTTTATTATCAAAAAGTTATAAAGGAGTATCAACGCGTATTTGAACGCTAAATACTGCCAAAAAGTGTGATCGCTTTTTATGATTAACTACGTAAAGTGCTTCATAGTTAATATCTTGCCGCTAGGCAGATTTATTTGGTTTATATATGTCAGATAACAACACAAAAATTGAGTCATTATTAGATGATGGGCAAAAATGGCAACACAGTTACGAGCAACCTATTTCGTATGCGCCCCTAGTACAACTGGCTAATAAAAATTGGATTGTTCCGCAGCATTTTTTGCGTTACAAGCATACGCTGGCCAGTGTTAATGAAGTGCTTAACGACATTAGTTTTTCCAACCACTTTAGTGTGCTAGCAGCTGAAAAAAACAGTGATGTTTATTTGCAAGTAGCAGTACTTAGCCCAGACAATTATCGCGCTGATAATAAAGCAAAAAAACTATTGTTTGGTCGCCGTTGGCCGGTAGAGCAGAACCTGCCTACCTCGGAGCTTATTCAAACTGCATTTTTAGCGTTAAAAGTGGCGCGTGAGCATGAGGTAAGAGAGCTTTTTCAACTGCAGCACCAAGGTGCAACCAGTACGCCATTTAATAATCATCATGACTTACCCGTTATGGCACAAAATCCCGAGCTTGTTAAAAGTACATCGCTGAAAAATATTTCATTGAACGAGCTGATAGATCGCCTTGTGTTTGCGGATCACCAAATAGAGCTAATTAACTGCCAAGCTATAATTACCGGCGAGCAGGTGTATACAGTAAAACTTCATTGCGATAGTTGCCAGTTGAGTGAGTTTAATAACAAAACTTTGTCATTTTTAGCACCGGATACAACAACAAATAGCTTTTTACATAGTTTTATTGCCGCATTGGTTGCTATGAGCAATGATTATGTGAGCGAGCATTTTAAATACCAAGGTTTTGCACGTTTTAGTAAGCATATACAGGCGGAGCAAATAGGCGAGTTAAGTGTTTCTATGCGTTCGCCAAGCTCAGTTAGTTTGTGCTCAATGGGTAAACAAGAAGCGAATCAGTTAAATTTTGAGATAGACAGTGGCCGAGCGCCACAAGGGTGTGGTCAAGCAATTGGTGGTTTTTTAGCTGCCCATGGCATTGAGCAGCCTGAAAACGCACATTTATACCCAAATTACTTGTAACGTATAAATTAAAGTTTGTTTATTTCTTGTTTTACGTTGTAGCTTGAGTCGGTAACAATGGCTTCAAGTGTTTGTACTCGTTGTTTAAGTTCACTCACTTGAGCGGTTACCTCAGCTAGTTGTTTGTGTGCGTCTTGATTGTTGTCCTGTACTTTATGTTTAAATTCAAGGTGCTTTTTATACATATCGTAAATAACTCCCGAACCTACAGAAATAAGTACAATGAGAACTATCATTGTTGTGCCAGACATAATTACTTCCTTTAACTTTTCTTTAAGCTTAAATTATAACCATAATTAAGCGCTCATAAAGCTAATTAATTGTAACTTTATTTGTATTTATAAATATTCGATAAGTCATTGTTATTATTTGTGACGCCACCATATAGTAATTATGAAGTTTTTTAATCGATACAAGGAGTAGGTATGTTAAATAATAAAATTCCACCGGTTGTGGTTGTGGTGTTTTTTGCTGCTGTAATGGCACTGATTGCACATTATACCGTGATTGATTTTAGCGCATTTATTACTTATCTCTCGCTAGCACTTGTCGCTACTGGGTGTATATTTTGTATTGCTGGGGTCGTGAGTTTCCGGTTTGCTAAAACAACAGTACTACCTAACAAACCAGAACAAGCGTCTAGTTTAGTTACCTCAGGTGTTTATAAATTCTCTCGTAATCCGATGTATTTAGGTTTTGCGTTTATATTAGCAGGCTGGGGCGTGTGGCTGGGTTCAATGTGGGCTTTTTTAGGTGTAGCAGGGTTTATTGCTTACATTACCTTATTTCAAATAATCCCAGAGGAACGGGCGTTACATCAGTTATTTGGTGAGCAATTTGACGATTATAAATCACGAGTAAAACGCTGGCTTTAACGTTTTATCGCAACAAAAAAGGCTACCCTTGGTAGCCTTTTAGTGTATTAACGTTGAACTTTACTCATATTCAAGCGGGTCTGTCACGTTGTTAAGCTCAAAGGCCTCTAAACGTTCTTGGCAGGCACCACATTTACCACACGCTTTGTCACGACCATTATAACAGGTCCATGTTTGGCTGTAGTCTAAGCCCATTTTAATACCATCGGTTAAAATATCGATTTTAGTATTGTTTAAATACGGGCTAAAAATTTCTACTGCATCGTAATTTGCAATACGACATACATCATCCATCTTTTTAACAAACTCAGGACGACAGTCAGGGTAAATTGCATGATCGCCTGAATGCGCGCCGTAATATACTTTGCTCGCTTTAAGCGACACTGCATAACCTACCGCTAAGGAAAGTAAAATCATATTGCGGTTAGGCACAATGGTGCTTTTCATGCTTTCTTCTTCGTAATGGCCTTCTGGCACATCAATATCGTCTGTTAACGACGAACCACCAATAAGCTGATTAATTGCTGATATATCAACAATTTTGTGCGGGACATTTAGCTTTTCACATACGTTGGCGGCAACTTTAAGTTCTTTAACATGACGCTGACCATAATCAAACGAGAGGGCATAAACATCATGGCCTTGCTGCAAGGCTTTATTTAATACAGTAAATGAGTCCATACCGCCGGAATAAATAACAACTACTTTTTGCGTCATACGTGGTTTGCTCTTTAGTTTTGATAGAGGTTTATATCAGGGCGCGATATACTACACGGCCAAGGCATAAATGACAATTTTTGCACCGTGCTTTGCGATTTTTAATAGTAACAATTTTGCCGTCAGGTTGTAAGTGAGATTTCTTTTGTACAAAATTAATGAAGTGTTTGAAACCATTCAAGGTGAAGCGAGCTTTACCGGTACGCCGTCTATATTTTTACGCCTGCAAGGTTGTCCTGTGGGATGTTCGTGGTGTGACACTAAACAAACCTGGGATGTTGATAATGTATATAAAGTATCACTTGATGACACGATAGAAAAAAAAGCCGACTCAGATCATTGGGCTGAGGCCAGTGCCGCGCAGGTCCTGGAGTTATTTAAATCCCGTGGCTATACCGCCAAGCATGTTGTGATCACCGGTGGTGAACCTTGCATGTACGATTTAAATCCGGTATGTAATTTATTGCATGATCATGGCTTTAGCACGCAAATAGAAACCAGTGGCACCTTTGAAATTCTCGCCCCTGCCCAAACGTGGGTTACGGTATCGCCAAAAATTAATATGCGTGGTGGTTACAAAGTATTGAGCAGTGCTATGCAACGCGCCGATGAAATTAAACATCCGGTTGCTATGCAAAAGCACGTAGAAGAACTGGAAGAGTTATTTGTCGCCACGGGTGTTAACCCAAAACTGGTATATTTACAGCCAATCAGCCAAAAAACGTCGGCAACTAAATTAGCTATTGATACTTGTATCGCCAAAAACTGGCGCTTATCAATTCAAGTACATAAGTATTTGGGTATTAGTTAAACAGAAAGAGCAGTTATAAGTGCTTAGCTAAATACTCATCAAAAAGAGATACAAGGTTGGGTGAGTAAATCCCAACCTCAGTTAACAAACAAGGCGCAGTTCGCTTACTGCTCCCAGGTAAACAAATTTCAGCTCATAAAGCCAAGCAGGCTTTAAATATAATTTTCATCAATAAACTGGCACCACTGCTGAGTATCTAATTCTGGTACGCCTGGCTTATTTCTAATACCGAGTTTAAACATGATTACAGAGCGCCATTCTAAAGAGCCAATGTCTGGCCCATGTCCATAACCGTCACCGGTACTTATTTGCTGTTCAACATGATAAAACCATGGTTCAGAGCACGGCGAATATTTTTCACCCTTTTGCGCAACACTACTGCACCCAGCAATAATGAGTAATAAAGGAGCCATTAATAGTTTCATATTTTACCTATGTGTTTATTTTGCTAATCGCTGCAGTGTTAAGTTTAAACGCTTATGTGAGCTGTATACTTGCAACCTTTCATCGTCCGTAATTAAAAATGCATCCATTTCTACAGATATTAAAGCAGTTATGGGGAAAATCTCTAAAACACCAAGATCAGCAAGTTTAGCTGAAAGAAGTGCCGTTTTGCCGTTAGCAATAAAGGTAGAGTCTTGATCACGGTAATCGCCATCAACATATAGTTTTGCACCACCAAACCATGAGTTAACAATTTTAATTTTATGGCCCTTAACTGTGAATTCGAACTCTTTTCTCATTTTCAAACTCCATTTTTTGAAAAGTGTATAACATGTTAACGCCGTAAATAAACGGCAGAAAATAGTTGGCAATAACTTGTTGGGAACGAACAAAATAATCTGTTTTTATCCCACTTCTAATTTGTTTTGTTCAATTGCGATTTGCACAATACATTTTCGTTAAGTTTATTACCAAACAAAAATTTCAACCTTTCTGTACCACCCGTTTTTTCATAAAACTCTTGTAATGTAATTTCTTTTTTCTCGTAGCTCATTAGCTGCCAAAAACCGTAAAAGCCTTTGAACCAAAAGTAATAAAACACCGCTCCAACAGCCAATAGGAAATATGCTGATTTGCCAACTTTTCGTTTGTACTTTATGGCGCAATAAAAAAACCAGACACAGCTTAAAACTGCCACTATTAAAAATGCCGTAAAAGGTGTAATTGCAGTATCAATATTATCCCAAAGGAAGCTTAGACAAATTGAACTCCAATCTAACCCCATAGAGAAAATTAAAGTAATCTTAAAAAAGAAATATAATAAAACGGTAGTAAACACCGCATATAAGATCCCACTTTCCTTGTACTCTTCTTTATTCAATACTTGTCCTTATTGAGCGATTTAATAATCTTATAGTGCGCGAGTCGTGCAGGTTTATATCCATACCACGCTCACTTTTCTTCTGTAAAGTTTTAACAAATTACCTAAGATATTACTATCACAAACTTTTCTATGACTTTTAAGCAAAGCTAATACTAAAAAACGTTGTTATTGAGCAGCGCTTTTGTTTTTATTTTGTTGAACCTTGAACCTTGAACCTTGAACCTTGAACCTTGAACCTTGAACCTTGAACCTTGAACCTTGAACCTTGAACCTTGAACCTTGAACCTTGAACCTTGAACCTTGAACCTTGAACCTTGAACCTTGAACCTTGAGCCTCAAACTAACACCTAAGTTTGCAAAGTACACTGGTGGTGCATATATTAAACTAAGTGATTGGGAGAATGCGCTTGGCTAAATACCTACTACTGTTTTTTGTTTTTTCTTATGTTTGTATAAACTCGGCTTTTGCGAGTGTAAAAGTTGGCGTAACTCATTGGGTTGATTACACCAATCCGGATGAAACAGGCGTTTATATTGAGCTACTCAAAGAAGTTTATGCAGATGAACAGCTCGAGTTTGATTTTAGTACTTACAAACGAATTACCAATTTATTTGAACAAAAACAGTATGACTTCGTAATTGGTGTTGCTAAAGAAGATATCCCTTTAGCCTATTATCCTCATTGGTACTTAGATTATGATTATCCAATTAATGCCTATTTTTTAAATTCTACTAATAACTTTAATAAGTTATCTGATTTAAACAACAAAGTATTAAGCTGGCTCGACGGCTATAATTTCGATAAGTTTATTGAATACCCACACGATTATTACCCGGTGTCTACTATTGAAAAAGCAATGGCCCTGCTACTGAATAAACGTATAGATGCTTTCGTTGATTTTGACTACAACATTCCCAAAGAGTATAAATCAAAGCTTAATTATGTAGAGCTTGTACCTGCAAGGCCTATTTATTTAGCCTTTTCGAACGATGAAAAGGGCAGAGCCTTGGCGCAAAAATTTGACCAAACCATGCCAAAATTAAAATCATCGGGACGGTTGCAGGCATTATATAAATCAGATTATGACAATACGCGGTTTGCTGACTTTGACGCAAGTAAAATAAAAATCGTATTGAGTAGTAACGATGAGTCTTTGCTGCGACTGAACTCAGTTACCGAAGAAAAATCACTCGACGCACAGCTTTATAAATTAATTTTGGCTGAAATGCGAGATTACAGAATTGAGTTTGTAAAAGCGCCGAATACAAATAATGAAGTTCAATTTGGCACTAATTATTGTTATGCCAATAAAATTAACACCCCAGAACGAGCAAACCGCTATTTAATATCAAAGCCGTTTTCTTTGTATCTCGCTCCGCGACTTTATTCTCCTACTGATTTAATTGAATTTAAACATATGAAAAATTTAGACGAGTTAGTGTCTCAAAGTGAATTAAGGTTGGGATTATCAAAATTCAGAATATTCTCCGAAGACATTATGTCTCTACTTGAAGAAGTAGATAAAACTAAAATAAAACCAGCGCCCACTAATATATTCTCTAGATTACAACAATTAGCTAAGTTGCAAGAATTTGATGCGTCTATTGAATACCCCAGCGATGTAGCCACGTATTGGCAGGATATAACAGACGCAGACATTCACTCCTTTGATTTGAAATTAAATACATCGTTTACTGTTGGGCATTTAATGTGTGAGCGCAGTGAAGAAAATATAAAATTTGTTCATGATTTTAATAATACACTCTCAAAATTAATTCAAAGCGAAAAATACAAAGCGCTTATATATCACTTTGCGGCTGATTTACCTGCTGAAGAGTTTAATAAAATTTATCAGCAAGCACTGTTGGGTGAAAAGTGAGAACGCAAGCACAGCGTAGTTTTTTAACCGCTAGGGTAGGCTATTTATTATTGAAATCTTTGCTCTGAAAATTCAAACAATGGCACTGACAAGTGCCCCCGCGTCTGTAATACCTGCATCCTTCATGGCTTGGCTGATCATTTGCACGAGCGCAATTACCTGAGATTGTGTTGATGAAACGATGTTTGCTTGTGCTTCAATTTGTGCCTGTATAGCCTCGTCTTCTTGGTCCGATTGAGCTTGTAATTGAGTGAGTTGCTTTTTTTGTTCTTCAAGCAGCTGCTTGAGCTCTTTAAGTTGCTCTATCATTTTTGCAATATATTCAGGCATCTCTGAATTTGTGGTTTTTTCAGCTTTTTGCTCAGCCTCTTTTCCTGAGAGCTTATTACGCTCTCTGTCTGATAATTGATAATCAGTGTTGTCCTGATTTTTTGTTGTGTCCTTTGTTTGTTGTGCAATATTTGTTTTTTCGGCTGTAATTTTAATGTCAAAGGCTGAGTGTTTATTTAGCTGTATCACGGTTTATTATCCATAATAGTATGTTTATTGATGTTGTTATCGGCCGCGATGCCAAAGTTTAAAGTGCTAAAGCAATAAAAAACGTTGCCTTTGAGCAACGTTTTTTAGGTTTATACTACGATTTTTTGTTTTCAACTTTACCGCTTGAATAAATAAAAAATAATGCAATGGCTAAACACACTAACGCCGCTAGTCGACTGGGTGACAATGCAATAGCCTCATTACCAAGCCAGCCAAAATTATCAATTAATACACTCATGGTTAGTTGACCAAAAATAACCGCGACGGTTGCCACCGCTGTGCCTATTTTTTGCACCGCAAGCACCATAATAACAATGTATGGTAAGCCACACATGGCACCAAGTAGCTGCCATTTTGGTACATCCATTAAGGTTACAGCATGATTTGGTTCAAAATAAAATATGAGCAGTGCGGTTACTAGTGCACCAACAGAAAAGGTTAAAAAAGCACTTTTAAAAACACCGACGTTACCGCCTAGTCGTCCGTTTAAGGCTGCTTGAATGCTTAATGTTGCGCCACCAATTACAGCTAGAAAAATCATAATAATAGTCATAGTGAGTTTATCCCTGTGCCATAAAAACCAGAGAGATAATAATAAACGCCAAAGCAATAATGCGTTTAACATCGATTTTGCGTTCAGTGGTGCCAAACAAACCGTAATGGTCAATAATTAAGCTTTTGAAAATTTGCCCTGCGAGTATGCCGATCATTGTCATGGCTATACCGATGTTTGGCGTTGCAATTGTTAAAATAACCACGTAAACAGGACCAAGCACGCCACCTAATAATAAAGAAGGGGGCTGGCTAAAAAATGAAGGACTATTACGAGGGCTAAAAAACAGCATTAACAAAAATGTTAAGGCGGCACCAACCGCAAATATACTAAATGTAGCCCATAGTTCACCCACTTCACTACCCAAAGGCCCTAATAACCCCGCTTCTACGGACAAACCCATACCGCCCATAAAGGTCAGTAATATTAATAGAAATTGCATTTATATCCTCCAAATAGTAATTAATACCATTTTAACCCAGCTAATAAGCCAGAAAAACGCTATAATCCAGAAATGACTTTTGCAGGAATTGCACAAATGAATGATATAAATACAGTGAGCATTAAAACACTCGTTACGTTTATCGGTGTTTTTAATACCCATAGTTTTTCAGAGGTGGCTAGGCGGGAGGGGGTGTCTGCGTCAAATATTTCACGCACTATTCAACAATTAGAAGATGCACTAGGGCAGCAGCTTTTTTATCGAAATACCCGTGCTGTTGTGCCAACAGAAGCGGGTCGGTTGTTTTTGGATTATGCACAAACAATCACCGAGCAAATGAATGACGCGAGAAAAGAGCTGCAAGACAGAACGCTCGAACCAACCGGGTTAATTAGAATTAATGCGCCTGTATTTTTTGGCCAAAGGCACATTGCTCCTTGGTTGCCTGAGTTAAGTATTCGCTATCCAAACTTACAAATAGAGTTAACACTTACTGATGATTTTATTGACCCGTATCGTGATGCCAGCGATGTTATATTTCGTATCGGTGCGTTAACCGACTCTTCGTTACATGCGCGCGTATTTGGTACTCAAGTGTATCATTTAGCAGCCTCACCAGCGTATTTGAAAAACAACCCTAAAATTACTAACCCATCTGCACTTAAAAATCATCAATGCTTAATTTACAAAGGTTCTTCAGGCGGGAATCGTTGGCTGTTTAAAGCTAAAAATGGATCATGGGCTCATTACCCTGTTGCACCATTACTTGCATCCAATAACGCTGATACATTATTAACTTGTGCATTAAAAGGCATGGGTTTAGTGCTGTTTCCTGATTGGCTTATTGGTGAGCATTTAAAGACGGGTACTTTAGTAAAGGTGTTACCTAATTATGATGCAGCAATTAAAACAGAGCCTCAACAAATAGCGGCTATTTATCCACACACACGCTATGCCCCTTTAAATGTTAGGGCGCTTATTGATTACTTTGCAGATGTTTTCGGTGAACCGCTTTATTGGCAACAATAGCTTAATTGATTTGGTGCTTTAAAAAACAAAAAAGCGTTGCCCTTGAGCAACGCTTTTTTTTATCTTGTTTAGCCTTTAGCCTTTAGCCTTTAGCCTTTAGCCTTTAGCCTTTAGCCTTTAGCCTTTAGCCTTTATTCAGCAGCTAGATAGTCCAACACCACTTGGTGATGATCTTTGGTTTTAAATTTATCAAACAAGTGTTTAATTTTACCGTCTTGGCCTACTAAGAAAGTAAGGCGGTGAATCCCGTCATATTCTTTGCCCATAAATTTTTTGTAGCCCCACACCCCAAATGCCTCAGCAATGGCATGATCTTCGTCAGAAAGTAAGTCAAAGTTAAGCTCTTTTTTAGTTTCAAAGTTTTTAAGGCGCTTAATTGGATCTGGGCTTATGCCAACTACATGGGTGTTAAATTTAGCAAGCTCGGCTTGTTGATCACGCAGGTTTTCGGCTTGTACGGTACAGCCAGGCGTTGATGCTTTAGGGTAAAAGTATACCAGCACTTGTTTTTCTTTTAATAACTCACTGAGCACAACAGTTTCGTCATTTTGGTTTTGTAAGCTAAAAGCCGGTGCTGTGTCGCCACTTTGTAATGGGGTAATTTTGTTCATGCTAAACTCCTTAGCGAATACGTCGAAAGATGTAATCTACGTTTAAAACGTGCGAAAGGTTTTCAAAACTAATTTTAAATTGGTCAATGTCAACGTCAACGGGAATATTAAATTCAAGTTCACAGCGCATTTTAAGTTCAGTTTCTTCTTCGTAGGTATCTGATTTTAATGAGCAAATATTAATATTATTATCGGCAAAAAAGCGTGTTACTTTACTCAAGGTGCCAGGGGTGTCTATGCCAGTGTATTCTAGGGTGTAGCCTGCACAAAACTCGCTTTGATTATGGCTTGAAGTGCGTTTCATCATAGTAAGCAGGCCAAGCTCCATACCTTTGGTAGGGAGTGTATGCTCAATACGGCTAATGGCTGACATATCACCGCTAAGTAGCATAATAAAAGTAAGTTCGTTGCCTAAAATAGCAATGCGACTATCTATTATATTACAGTGGCAATCACTGACGAGTTGCGTAAGCTCACTAACGATGCCCGATCTATCTTCGCCAATTGCGGTTAAAACAATTTGATGATTTGAAAATGCAGTCATGGGTTTTAAAGTACCTAAGTTACTTGGATGATAACAACCGACTTGGCAACAAAAAATAAACACGTAGCGTTGCACGGCGGCAAAGTTTAACACAAAATCCGCGTTAAACTACAGTGACGGTTAATTTTAGGCGGTTAATAGTGCAGTGTTTCTTGTTTTTACAAGCTTGTGAAAGTACCATAGCAAAAATGTGTCTATTTGTAGCCTAGTCTGTCGGTCATCTTGTTGGCTTAATGCAGTTAGATAAGCAAATTATAAATGTAAAGTTAATATTGATTTTACACTGAACCAAATCGGTATTACCCACTCATATATTTGTTAAAACAATTAAGGGTATGCTAAGGAGAATTATCTGTGCAGTATTGGATCCCAAAAGCACTAGCAGTAAGTGTATTGGTAAGTTTGTCAGGGTGTAGTGTATTTACGAGTGATGCCCATAATGAGCGTAATTACCGCGCTCATGAGCCGGTTAAAACACCTGCTTCGTTATCACAACCCGCTCAAGATCCTGTTTATAAGATGGATGTGGGTCAATATGATAATAATCCGGAGGCAACAAACTATCGCCCGCCGGCGCAAGTGTTAACCATTGCTAAAGGCAGTTGGGTTGAGGAAGCAGATAAACAAGCACGTATTTATTTTGATAAAAATGATGGCATTGACGATTTAGATGTATTCATTTGGGACTCGATTCAAGCAGTGCTTGCTGATAACAACATTAGCGCGACACAACAAAACAAAATGCAAGGAACACTAGAAACAGATTGGTACGCCATTGTTAAGCCAGAAGAAAGCTGGTTATGGGGCGATGATGAAAGTGTTGATTTAGAACGTTTTAAATTTACTATTGAAGAAAAAGAGCATCAACGTACGGCGTCTTTAACCGCTGAGCTTATTGATTTCAAAGGTGATAAGCCTCTGACTGATTTATTAAAACAGCAGCTAGAAGTGCGCGCACTTAACCAAGTTGTGAGTGAGTTTGATTACCGCTACCGTCAACTTGAAGTTGATATGCGTAAGCGCCAAGGAATAATTTCATTAGAACTTGGGTTTGATAACAAAGGCAATGCAGCACTTGTTACTGAGCAGGCTTACGATACGGTATTCGATCGCTTTTCTGGATTCTTAGAGCGCTTATCTTTTACTATTGTTGAAATAAACCAAGAGACAGGTTTAATTACAGCAGATTATGCGAAAGTAGAAAGCAGTGTGTGGGATTCAATTTGGGGCGATGAACCAACAGAGCTTCCAATTGATGAAGGTCAATACCAAATTTTGGTTAGCAAAACCAAGCAAGGTGGCACCAGTCTAACGTGGATGGATGACAAAGGCGAAACGCTTGAACCAGGTACCATGAATGGTTTGCAACAAGCATTAGAAGCGGCGTTAATTAAGCGCGGTATTAAAATTTAATAATTATAAATATTTACCATGAAAAGAGCACTTAGCTCTTTTTGTGGTTTTTACAGGTTGAAAATATGTCTCAGTTAGATTCATCACGCCCAGCACCCGTTCAAAAAAGTTATGATTTGAAAGTGTGGTTGGTTTTTTTAATTCCTTCTTTAATCGGTGTGTTTTTGTTTATGACGCCAGTACCGTCTGGTGAAATAATGACTATTCCTATCGCGGTAATGGCCAAGGCAATTCAAGCCTCATTCAGTGAAATAGCGCTAGGGCTAATAGCTACCATTATTTGTATTACTGGCGTTATGTCGCTGGTGTTTAGTGTCTTTAAACCGAAAAGCTTAACCAAATTTCGCTTATTAAATCATTTGTTTAATGTGAGTTGGATTTGGTTAGTAACACGGTTGTTTGGTATGGCGTTTGTGCTTTTAACTTATTTTCAAGTTGGGCCGCATGCTATTACCTCAGAAAATACTGGCTTGTTAGTATTAAAAGATTTATTACCGGTGTTGTTTTCGGTGTTTATTTTAGCGGGCTTATTACTGCCGTTATTACTTAATTTTGGTTTACTTGAGCTGGTGGGTACCTTACTTACTAAAGTAATGCGCCCATTGTTTGGGGTGCCAGGGCGCAGTGCAGTTAATTGTGTTGCTTCATGGTTAGGTGATGGTAGCGTGGGTATTTTAATGACTGCGCGTCAGTATGAAGATAAATATTATACTCAACGTGAAGCTGCGATTATTGGTACCACTTTCTCTGCTGTATCAATTACCTTTTGTTTGGTTGTTATTGGCCAAGTAAAGCTTGAATACTTATTTGCACCTTTTTACCTAACCGTGTGTTTAGCGGGTGTAGTGGCCGCAATAATTGTTCCGCGTTTACCACCACTGCGTTTTAAAAAGGACGTGCTTATTGATGGTGAACAACCTGATGGCAACGCCGAGCTAGTCCCTGAAGGCAAAACATTATTTAAGCATTCACTTGATGTTGCATTAACTAAAGCAGAAAAAGCACCAGGCTTAAAAGGCACAATTGAAGAGGGCTTACACAACGCATTTGATATGGTGTTTGCAGTATTACCTGTGGTAATGGCTGTGGGTACATTTGCTTTAATTATTGCTGAGTACACTCCGATATTTCAATATTTAGGTATGCCGTTCATTCCATTTTTAGAATTACTACAAATACCTGAAGCTGAAATGGCGGCGCAAACGATTATGGTGGGATTTGCAGATATGTTTATTCCGTCTATTTTAGCCGCAGGCTCAATTGAAAGCGATGTAACACGTTTTATTATTGCGGCAATGAGTGTAACGCAACTTATTTATATGTCTGAAGTGGGCGCACTTTTATTAGGTAGTAAAATACCAGTTAATATTTTTGAGTTATTTGTTATTTTTATTCTCAGAACTTTAGTAACCTTGCCAGTTATTGCCTTAATGGCGCACTGGTTAGTTGGCTAAGTAATGATTTAAACGAAAAAAGCCCTGATTATTCAGGGCTTTTTTGTTTCTTTGTCTTGCGTTGATGAAATTGATACTGAGGGTTTAAACTCGCTTTTTGCACTTAAGCGCAGCAGTGCTAAATTGCCGATAACAATAGCCAGTACAATCGAGATAACGATTACGATTTGCCAAATTTGCATTACGATGCTCATATTTTTTATTAAGCGGTTATTATGACCACATTAAATAAAAGCTGCAATATTTTGAGTGTTTATAACGGGTGTTTAAAACCGTTGCGCTACCGATAAAGTTAAAAAGTTAATCCCTGGGTTAGGTGCTTTAAACCCAGCGTTTGAATAGTGAATAATTCGCAGCGCTACATTGGTTTCACCAAAATCCGCCACTAGACCTATTCTGTCTTCAAACTGGTAGTGAGTACTTAGGTTTTTATCGGCAAAATAGCGCTCATCAAGTAAGGAAAAGCCAATACCAGCCTCTACATAAAATGGCGTGTTGTTTAGGCTAAATGCTGGGAACTGCACTACTGGCGAAACAGCTAACACCAGGTTTGATTGTGACTGTTGATCATGGCGGTAATGCCACAGGTTAATGCTGCTTTCAAGGTAAAAGCGGGCATCACCCACAAAGTTTTGCGCACCCTTGGGATGATATTGATACGCAAGCTTTACTCCAGTTACATTGCCTTCGCCTTTTAATAAGTCTACAGCGTAGCCATGGTTTGGTGATGCATAGGCTGCATGAGTTGTCAGTAAAAATAAACAAAAAACAATAATAGAAATCATATTATATGAGGTTTTCATAATGGCCAACTACGGGGGAAATTAAATTAGTAATTAAATGATAAGGGCGGTGAATTACTGTTTTCAATGAGGACAAAAATCCGCTTGTAGATGGCTTGTTAACTGAACACTTTAACTGATTGAATTTATTTAACTAATTATATTGGTGCTAATTGGGCATTAATAAGGTGCTTATTTATGCCTTTTTTGTTGCCTGTTATTTGCGTAAATTACGCTAAACTTAATTATTTAAACTATCCATTTATTATGAAACTTATAAAGCTTTTAGTGGTTGTTGCTGTTTTTTTCAGTAGTGCTTTGTATGCACAAACTCAGCCGTCACCTAAACAATTATTGCAAACTGTAGCCGAATCATTATTTAACGATATTGGGCAGGTAAATGCGCAAGGTAATGCCAGCAAAGAAGCGATGTCTTTAATTGTTGAGCAGCGTTTGATGCCACATATTGATATTAAGTTTGTGTCGTTTAAATTATTAGGTAAACATATTAAAGGTATCAACCGCGAGCAGGGAGTTGCGTTTATTGGTGCGGTGGAGCATTACTTAACGGGTACTTATGCGAGTGCACTAATGAAGTATACAGGGCAAGATGTAATATTTGAGCAAGACGCCGCTGCAAGCGACTCTAAATTTGCCACTGTTAAAACGCAAATTATTGAAACTAATAAACCCACCATAGATCTGCACTTTAAACTGCGTTTGGGGAATGATCAGCAATGGAAAGTATACGATATTGTTGCTGAGGGAATTTCGTTACTCAGTGCTAAGCAAAAAGAGATCATTCAACGAATTTCTGATGTGGGATTAGACCAAGTCACAGCAGAACTTCAGCAAAGTTAGTTCCTTTGCAATTAAAAGCTCCAACCGTAAAAGCAGCTAATGGCGTATGTCGTTAGCTGCTTTTGTATTTTGGCCTATATTGCATGAGTTTACGCTAGCTTGGCTACTTAGCTGTGTTAGAATATCAGCCTATTTGATTAAGCGTGGTGTCAGCTAAAAACTGTTATAACTGACCACTCACCCGAGCTACACTGGAGTTGTGTTGTTTTAATGGAAAATGTACTAATTTGGCCAAAGGAATACCCGTTATTGGTCAAAGGGCTGGTTGAACAAAACGGTGCCTTCATTTTAGATGCTTTAGAAGCTTGGCCTGCCTGTCGCTCTACTGAAGAAGATGATGGTGTATGCACCACGGTTTTGCCCCCAATTTATTATTTAACCTGGTTAACCCCCTTAGAGCCGTTCGAAGAATGTTATTTTCAGCATATCTGTGAATATGATGAAGATGCACAAGTCTATATTGCTGCACTTAAAGAGCATTATTTTGCCAATGATTACAGTATAGAAAATATTGTTTTAATGTTATGTCAGCGACTTGAAAAATATGCAAGTGTATCGGCACAAAATAATATCGAAACGCCGCTTTCATTAATCAGTCTTTTTTTTAGTAAACGTTTTTTTACTTTGATAGAACATGCGCTTGAACAGGGTGCTAAGCTGTCAGCTGCAGATACCTTATCTATTTGGCAAGAGGTCGACTTTAGAGAGCGTTTAAGTGCGCATATTCCTCAGTCGATTGCAGACATTGAATATTTAGCAGAGCTTACTAGCGAAAAGGTAGCTGCAGGCAAAGATTACTTTACTTTATTAACTCAGGTTTCGCCTGATGTTGATTCTATTGTGTTGTTAGAAAATGCCTTACTCGCCCATTTAAACAAGAAAAAAGCTAAGCAAACCATGGCTATGCGCTTTATTGAACAAGGTGCGACGGGTACCTTGACCGATGAAGATAACAAAACAGCATTTATGTGGGCTGCAGAAAAAGGCTATGTAAATGTAGTAGAAATGCTCCTGCAATACCAAGATAAAAAAGCCGTAGACATTAAAGGTAATACAGCGCTGCATTACGCGGTGATGAGTAAAAATGAATCGTTAATGATTTTACTGCTTAAAGCAGGGTATGATTTTAGAGCGCGTAATAACGACGGATTAAGTTGTTACCGTTTAGCTGTAAGCATCAAAGCCAGTAACTTAGTTAAATGCCTTGAACGTGATTTTGGTATTAAAGAATTATCGCCAGAAGGGCAGTTAGATCGAATTAAAAAAGTGCATGTATTACATGCGGTTGTGGCTTTATTGTTACCGCTACAGTTGTTTTTCTTTTTTGATGAAAATATCACTATAAAAAGTGAGCTCACTCTTTTTATGACCATGACGGCGGTGGTGTGTTTTTTCTTTGCAACAAATTTAAAGCGCTGTTCGTTGTATCCGCACGTAAAGCACCCTTGGGGGTTGTTTTTATTAAGAATGATGTCGGTTTTTAGTCTGGTAGCGCAGCTAGGTTTAGCGTGTATAGTGGGACTAGCAGCTTTAAGTGAGTTAGTTTAACCACTTACTTAATTATAAAAAAACGCGCTAATAAAGCGCGTTTTTTATGTTCTGAGCTGATAGCTATGAGTTGTTTTTATCGTGTTCATGCGCTGCTTTTTCTTCAGCAAGTTCATCTTTAAGCTTACGAATTTTAAGTCCAAGCTCTTGTCCTCTATGGCGTGCATAGTAAGTACAGCCAATAAACATAGATGAGGCAAATAGTAACTCTAGCAATACCCATACTAACTCATCTTGAGCAACCCATAGCAATGTAAAACCATGAATAAAATAAAACATAACAATGAAGTTAGCCCATGCATAGGTGTAGGTTTTATCTTGTAGTATGCCTTTTAAAGGTAATAACAGAGGTAGCACATAGACTAAAAATAGAAAGGCGTCACTGTGACCCTCTCTCGGTGCTAACACAAACATCCATAGTGGCATTAAAATAAGCAGGCCAAAATAACCAAATAGGGCTAGGCGCTGAAATTTTACGGTCACTGGCTTTTTAGCAGACTCGCTATTTTGGGTCATTTAAGTTTACTCGCTACTTGAGTCAAGCGTTTGCCTACGCTTTGACATATTTTAATTTCATCTTTACTTAGGGTAGAGCTGTTACTGCTGCCTGCTACGTGGGAAGCGCCGTAAGGTGTGCCTCCTGTCTCGGTGCCAAGTAACTCTGGTACATCGTAAGGTACCCCCATTAACATCATCCCGTGATGCAATAACGGCAGTGATAAGTTTAGTAGGGTTGCTTCATTGCCCCCATGCATACTACTCGATGATGAGAACACACAAGCAGGTTTATCGATAAGTTGACCTTTAAGCCAAAGATCGCTGGTGGTTTCCCAGAATGTCTTTGCTTGTGCGGCCATCATGCCAAAGCGGGTTGGCGTACCAAACGCAAGCCCATCACAGGCAACTAAATCGTCTTTACTGATCACAATGTCATGCGGGTTTTTAGCTACAAACGTACGCAGCAAGGCGGTTGCGCCTTGTTGTTCTATTGATTCTGCTATTTCATGCGCCATGGCTTCTACCGAGCCATGGCTTGAGTGGTACAGCACCACGATGGTTGTGCTCATTATAGAACGCTTAATACGTTTTCAGGCGGGCGACCTAGTGCTGCTTTATTGTTATTTACTACAATAGGGCGCTCAATTAGTTTTGGGTTTTCGACCATAGCGTCAATAAGCACCGACTCGCTATTTTCATCTTTTAAATTCAGTGCTTTATATTGTTCTTCTTTGGTGCGCATTAAATCTCGGGCCGAATTAAACCCCAGTTGAGAAACTAAGGTACTAATTTGCTCATGAGAAAGCGGTGTTTTTAAATATTCAACAACACTCGGTTCAATATTTTTACTTTGCAATAGGTTAAGTGTTTCACGCGATTTTGAACAACGCGGATTGTGGTAAATAGTAACTGACATAAAAGGTGCATCCAAAGTATAAATTGCGGCTATTTTAGGTGAACTCAGCAAAGACTTAAAGCCTTGCAAGCTCTTTTTGCAATAACCGATATTGTGTGAGTAACGCTTTTAAACGCTGTTGTTTTACATTTTCACTAGGCTCTACAAAATTAAGCGCTTTTTGTATTTCGTCAGCGGCTTTTAAATATGCGCCATATTGCGATAACACATCGGCGTTAGCTTCGTGATATGCGGCTAATTTTTCTTGTTTTTTATAGGCGTCGGTTAAAAGCTGTTTACCTAAACTGTGATCTGGTTTTTCTAATAAAAACGACTTTAGTGTGTTTTCAGCTAACTCATATTGCTCAGCTTCTAACGCGGCGTTTGCATAATTTAAAGTGATTACTTGGTTGTTTGGCCGATAGTTATTTAATTCACTTAAGTAACTAACTGCGTCAGCTGCTTTTTTTTGTGCAATTAGCAAGTCTGTTTTTGTATCAATATAAAATAAGTTTTTAGGATCGCTTGCCAATAACTTATCCAGGATAAGCTGTGCTTCATCCGTTTTCTTCTGATCAACTAAGCTAATCGCTAAACCATACTGTAGTGCTACGTTATTGTAGGTATTTTCGCGCATTAACTTTCTAAATAAGGCCTCTGCGTTTTCGGGTTTGTTATCGTAACGTGCCAATACACGGCTTTTTGCTAAGTTAAAATCCAGGCTTGAACCTATCTGGCGTTTTGGATATTGCTCGGCGCGTAAGCGTACATCCGACACGCGGCTTTCAGGAAGTGGGTGAGTCAGTAAAAATGCAGGGGGTTTATATTTATAACGAATTTGCGCTGCAAGTTTAGTTAAAAATTCACTGGAAGCTCGGGCATCAAATCCTGCATTATTAAGAGTTTGCATACCAATTCTATCGGCTTCTTGTTCGGCCGAACGGCTATGGGTGAGTTGGCTAAATGCCGACTGTGTTTGGCTGGCTGAAATTATCGCCATGCCTGCATCTGGGGCTACAACAGCTGCTAAAATACCGGCTATCATACCGGCAATAGTAAGACCGCTATTGTCTTGCTGTTGCTGAATGCGCCTTGCAAGGTGGCGCTGTGTAACGTGCGCAATTTCGTGACCAAGCACTGAGGCAAATTGACTCTCGTTATCGGCTTGAGCAATTAAGCCCGTGTGCACACCTACATGACCGCCATAAAATGCAAAGGCATTAATTTCGGGGTTATTTAACCAAAAAAATGAAAAACCAAAGCGCACATCATTGGCATTCGCAACTAACTTTCGGCCTAAAGTTGTTAGGTATTCATCAAGCACCGGATCGTTAATTAATGGCGAAGAGCCTCTGATCTGCATCATCATCACTTCACCAATTGCTTTTTCTTTTTCGAGCGGCAAAGCTTGCAGTGCAGACGTGCCTAAGTCGGGCAATTGAAGATTTGTTTGTGCCTTTAACGGCTCACTTATTAGTAGGCTAAATGTAAGCACTGCACTGCATAAAGTGATAAAGGCTGATTTTAGCTGCATTATATTCCTTGTTTATTTTTTATCAGGGGCACTAGCTGTATCATCTGTGTATAAACGGCTGTCCTTTTCACATAGTTGATAAAACGCCTTAATTGAGACCCCATCAACCTTAACAATGTTCAATTGAGTTTGTAAAAAAGCAATAATCTTATGAACCACTTTATGGGAATGTAATATAAGCGCTTTGTCTGCTTCATCGCCTTGGTCTAAGTAAAAGCCAATAAATTTATGTAACTGATTAATGCGAATAACGGTTTTCATGGTCAATGGATCCCACAGTATAAACTCCATTGACTCATCATGTCGTGCGTATCTATCGATGGCAGTATCATGAGAAAAAGGGAACGCTTGTAGTTCAAAGCCGCGCTCTGTAAATACCTGATGCAATGAAATTCGTGGCTTGTTATTGCTCTCTTTCTCAAAAAGCTCATTAGGGTCTATGCCTAACGCCTTGAGGTTCCAATTGCGCTTGTCGGTAATACGCTTTATGGCATTATCAAATCCATGATCAAAAATGCTTTCACACTCGCTTACTGACGAAGCTACTAAGTGATAAAAATGCGGCAGCTCCCCCCAATTAATTTGTTTTTTAAACCAATTAATTTCTTTGAGAGTTGGATTGCTAGGCAATTGCGCTTTATTATGCGAATTAGACATTAACGTATCCTTTTAGCTAACTATGCTATAAGGATAAACCATTGCAGAGGTTGTTTTAAGAAAAAGTTAAATTTAACTGCGGTTAATCTTAATTAGCCCAGGTATAGGACTTATTATTAATGTGAACAGGTAGCGAAACGAGTATGCTAGAGCTAGATTTGCGCGCTTATAAATGCCCACAGCAATTTATTCAGTTTAAATTAGGGCTGCGTGAGGCAATATCGTTAAGACAAGCAATTACCTTTAATATCTCAAGCGAGCAAAACACAGACGATATTGAACGATATTTGCAAAAAAAAATGTATTATTACAAGTTAAATAAACAACAATCGTTGTTATTAGTGGAGCCGTTGCGTGTTTGAATATGTAAAAGCATGGTATGAAAAAAAGTTTTCTGATCCTAATTCAGTTACTTTACTTTTTTTATTATTGGCACTGGTTGCCATGTTGTACTTTTTTGGCCCATTAATTGTGCCTGTGTTAGTGGCACTGATCATTGCTTATTTATTAGATTGGCCCGTGGTTCACTTGGAGCGGTTTGGCTTAAAGCGCTTTACCGCTTCTAGCATAGTGATGCTTATATTTATTGGTATTATGCTCACCTTAATATTAGTTATTGGCCCGGTGCTTTGGCATCAAAGTAGTAACTTAGTGCAAGAAACACCGCATATGGTTGAACAAGGTAAATCGTTTTTACTCGACCTTCCAGCTAAATATCCCAGCCTAATTAGCGCAGAGCAAGTACAGTCTATTGTGGTAACGGTAGAGACCAAAGTGCTTGAATTTGGCCAAGTGGTGCTGTCGGCATCGCTCAATTCATTAAAAGATGCTGTTGCGTGGTTAATTTATCTTATTTTAGTACCGCTACTGGTGTTTTTTATGCTGAAAGACAAAGTAGAGCTCAGTGCCAGCATTGCTAAACTGATCCCGCGCCAACGACGCTTAATTTTGCAAGTGTGGCATGAAATGAATCAGCAAATAATGAATTATATTCGGGGTAAAGTATTCGAAATTTTAATTATTGGCTCGGTGTCTTTTATTGCCTTTACGGTATTGGATTTACGTTATGCGGCGCTGTTAGGTGTGTTAGTTGGCTTTTCGGTGCTCATTCCATTTGTTGGTGCTGCGCTGGTGACTATACCTGTGGCGGCGGTGGCGCTGTTTCAGTTTGGTTTAGAAACCCAGTTTTGGACCATTTTAATTATTTACGGCATTATTCAAGCGCTTGATGGCAATGTGTTAGTCCCTTTATTGTTCTCTGAAGCGGTTGATTTAAATCCGGTGTTTATTATTGTCGCCGTGTTATTTTTTGGTGGGCTGTGGGGCTTTTGGGGGGTGTTTTTTGCTATTCCATTAGCATCATTAGTAAAAGCGCTAATTAAGGCGTGGTCATCCACACATGAAGAACTCGCAGAAGAGCTCGGTAACTAAAAAGTATAGTAAACGCACTTTAATTACTAAAGATTATTATTCATTCCTTTTAAAACTATGTACTATTGGGAATAAGATATATTTTTTAGTAATAAGGTGCGTTTTTAATGTCAGAGTTTTTATTGCCAGATGAACCCAACAACCAAGTTTATCTTGATGCAAATGCGACCACACCTGTATTGCCATGTATTGCAGAGGTGGTGTGCCATGCGATGCAAATTTGTTTTGGTAATCCCTCAAGTCCCCATATAACCGGTATTCAAGCCAAACACTTATTAGAACAAACGAGGCAAAAAGCGCGCAGCGTGATTGGTGCGCAGCAGGGCGATATATTATTTACCTCAGGTGCGACCGAAGGTATTCAAACTGCTATCGTATCAACCTTAATTAATGCCAAACAGCACACAAAATCTAAACCGGTTTTATTGTATGGAGCAACTGAGCATAAAGCGGTGCCTAATACATTAAAACATTGGAATGCCGTGCTTGAAATTAATGCTGAAATTATTGCTATTCCGGTTAACCGAGACGGTATTTTAGATTTAGACTTTATTGCTCAGCATATTGATAACGCCCTGATGATTTGTACTATGGCTGTTAATAATGAAACCGGTGTATACCAAGATTTAAGTGCTATAGAAAAGGTGATCCGCAGTCGTAATAACGATGTGACTTGGATGGTTGACTGTGTGCAGGCACTGGGTAAACAACAACTCAACCTAAGCAAAACCACGATTGATTATGCGCCATTTTCAGGACATAAGCTCTATGCACCTAAAGGCATCGGCTTATTGTATATTCGTAAAGGAAGCCCATACACGCCGTTTATAGCTGGTGGAGGCCAAGAAAGTGGCATGCGTTCAGGTACAGAAAACCTGCCCGGTATTGCTGGGTTTAATAAGCTGTTTAGTTTGCTGCTTGATAAGCAAGACGATACTTTTAAATCAGCTGATGTACTTAATTTGTATCGCGATAAACTGCATAGCGCTTTAGTTGACACCTTTGGAAGTATTACCTTTAATCATGATTTTGCCTGCTCAGTGCCCACAACACTAAACTTTGCAGTTAATGATTTAACCAGTAAAGAAGTTATTGATTTATTTGACGCTGCAGGTATTAGAGTCAGCGGTGGCTCAGCCTGTAGCACGGGCGCAACCCAAAGTTTTGTGCTTGATGCGATGGGAGTGTCACAGTGGCAAAGTGAAAACGCGATTCGTTTATCGTTTGGACCTGCCGCCACTATGGCGCAAATAGATTATGCATGTGAACAAATTCGCGCACTTAAAACAGTGTTACAAGCAAATTGTTTGGTTATTTCTGATAGTAGCTTAGTAGCACAAGAAGTATGTGCCTTGGGGCTTACCCAATTTAGACACCAAGGTGCTTGCAGTTGGTTGTATGTAGCTGATGATCAACAGGCAATTATTATTGACCCAATTATTGAACTGCTCCCTCGATTTGAAAAAATAGTGAATACACAAAATTTAACTATTACTGCTATTTTAAACACGCATGAGCACCAAGATCGTCACTGTGCTCTTGATTTAATGCGCAGCGCACTCAAAACAAATTTAGTTGCTGGTGAAGTTGATCAATTAGGCTGGCCTGTTAATTGTGAACAATTGCAACTAACCGAACAAGTACTTGAAAAGCTAGCGACGCCTGGACACAGCCAAGATAGCGTGAGTTATTTATTAAAGGCTAATAACGGCGATGTACAGTACTGTTTTTGTGGTGATTTAATTTTACCTGCGGGGCTTGGTAATACAGTACTTGATGGGGGAGATGCGATGCAGATGGCAGACTCTTTGACTAAGTTAACTGCAGAGCTTAATCCGCAAAGCGTGGTGTGCTCTGGGCATGATTATCAACAGTGTTTCGCCATGAATTGGGCTGTGCAACAGCAGCAAACACTTTTATTAAAAGCGCTTATTGAAGGTGATATCAACCATACTGAATTTGCCATGCAAAAACAACAAGCAGACTCACAACAACACACATTAGCAAATTCGCTTTGTGGTTATGTTAATGCAAAGCCTAAAGTCGAAACTTCGCAGCTTAGTTTTAATCAAGCGAAGGAAATGCTCTCACATAACAGTGTATATTTAATTGATACCCGAGAGCCTTATGAGCATGGCGCTAACAATATCAGTGGATTGCTTAATGTGCCTGAGGCTAAAACTTTAAATATTCCTCTAAGCCGAATGGCCTATGCACTAACCCAAGGGCAACTAGATAAAAACAATCAATACATATTGGTGTGTCGCAGTGGAAATCGTTCAAAAATTGCGGCGGCAAACTTAATTGAACTTGGTTATAACCGCGTTTTTAACTTATCGGGTGGTTTAGCATTGACCAGCTAATAGTTTAATAAAAGAAAAAGGCCGACATGTGTCGGTCTTTTTTTTGCCTGCTTTAATCGAAGATTAATAAAATGTTCATTGTGCAGAGGGGGTGAACAGTTGTTAAATTCAATTTTTAATTTTATGATACCGGTGTCAAAAGCAAAAAATTGCGCTATTATCTGCATCAAAGCTTATAAAAATAACGCAATTTAGACCATTTAAGCTTATAATGTTGGGCTTTGCTTTTTACAAAAATCGCTTGTTCAGTGTCGTAAAAAATAAAATAAAATGCTTAAAATCAATAGATTAATTAATTAGGGGATGTTTACATGGCGAGCCGTTCTGAGTTAGTAAGTTGGCAAGCACTAGAGAATAGTGCACAAAAGATGACACAAACACATCTGAAAACTTTATTTGCACAAGACGATTCTCGTTTTTCTCAATTCTCTACTCAAATTCCAGGTGTGTTGTTTGATTACTCAAAACAACGCATAGATGAAAACGTATTTGGTCAATTAATTTCATTAGCGAAAGAATGCGATATTGAAGCATGGCGTGAGAAAATGTTTACCGGTGAAAAAATTAATATCACCGAAGACCGTGCGGTTTTACATACTGCGCTTAGAAATCGCGCTCATACACCGCTTATTGTTGACGGCGAAAATATTACAGAAGCGGTCGATAGCGAACTTGCCAAAATTAAGACCTTTGTTGAAAAAGTGCGAAGTGGTCAATGGCTAGGTTACACCGGAAAAGCGGTAAAAGATGTGGTTAGCATTGGTGTCGGTGGTTCAAACTTAGGGCCGCAAACGGCAACAGAAGCACTTAAAGCAGTGGTTGATAAGCCATTAAACGTTCACTATGTTTCAAACGCAGATGGCGTACAAATTGCGTCAGTATTAGATAAAGTAGATCCTGAAACCACGTTATTTGTAATTTCGTCAAAGACATTTACTACCTCAGAAACCATGACTAACTCAAAAACAGCGGTTGATTGGTTTTTAGACAGTGCAAAAGATGACAGCGCTATAGCAAAGCATTTTGTTGCAGTAAGCACTAATTTAGAAAAAACTGCTGCATTTGGTATTAGTGACGAAAACGTATTTACAATGTGGGATTGGGTTGGCGGTCGTTTTTCACTTTGGAGTGCCATTGGTTTACCTATTGCACTTTATGCTGGGTTTGAAGCATTTGAGGCCATTTTAGAGGGAGCGTTTGAAGTTGATGAGCACTTTAAATCGGCGCCGCTAGAACAGAATATTCCTTTAATTATGGCGCTACTCAGTGTTTGGAATACCAGCTTTTTAGGGTTTGATTCGCAAGCTATTTTGCCATACGACCAAGCCCTGCATATGTTGCCAGCATATTTGCAACAAGGTGAAATGGAAAGTAACGGTAAACACGTCACTTTTGATGGGCAAACCGTACCTTACACTACCGTGCCTATTATTTGGGGTATGACAGGAATAAACGGTCAGCATGCGTTTTATCAATGTTTGCACCAAGGTAATGTGATTGTTCCTGCTGATTTTATTGGCTCTGTAAAGCCGCAGGTTAACGTCGATAAGCATCACGATATTTTATTATCGAACTTTTTTGCACAAACCGAAGCACTAATGAACGGGGTTGATGCTAAGCAGATAACGGCTGATCTAACAGCTAAAGGCAAAACGCCTGCACAAATTGAAATGCTACTTAAGCATAAAATTCACCAAGGGAACCGCCCAACAACGTCTATATTATTAGACACGGTTGATGCAAAAGCGGTCGGTCGATTAATTGCACTGTATGAGCACAAGATTTTTTGTCACGGTATTATTTTACAAATATGTTCATTTGATCAGTGGGGTGTAGAGCTTGGTAAAGGCTTAGCATCTAAAATTGAAGCTGAATTAACTGATGATAACGTGGTTAATGAGCATGACAGCTCAACACAGGGCTTAATGGCGTACTACAAACAACACCGTACGCAGTAACATTTTCACTTATTACACAATAAGTAACCAAATACCTTTGAACGGGTAGCGCTGGAGTCCTAGGGCCTGTATTTTTGTGAGAGGAATTACAGTGTCCCTAGACCCATTTTTTAATCGCGCAGATAACTAACAACATTAGCAGGCCTTGCGCTGAGGTCTGCATTATCCAGATAATAAACCGCTATAACTGATTACCAATACGGTAGTGGCAGGTAGCATAAACGTAGAGAGTAACTATGCTTAATCCTTTTGATATTATAATTTTTGGGGGCGGTGGTGATCTTGCGTTACGCAAATTACTTCCTGCAATGTATCGAGCATATCAAGAAGGTAACTTACCGCAAGGCTCACGTATTTTGCCTACCGTGCGCGAACAAAGTAAATGCGATGAATACATCGATACTGCACACAAAGCATTACAAGAATTTTTAAGCGAAGGCGAATATAACGCAAAAGATTGGAAATCGTTCTCAGACTTTTTAGTACCCGTAGTGAGCAATGTCACCGAAGCGGATGATAACTGGGATGTACTGAAAAAAATTCTAGATGAAGATGACAACGATAAATCACGAGTATTTTACTTATCTCTCCCACCTGCTGTTTATGGCACCTGTTGTGAAATATTATCAACGAAAAAACTAATTACCGAGAACTCGCGTGTTGTAGTAGAAAAACCAATTGGTTACTGCGGTGAGTCAGCAGAAGTGATTAATGCGAAAATTGCACAGTACTTTAACGAAGAACAAATTTTCCGTATTGACCACTATTTAGGTAAAGAAACGGTGCAAAACTTAATGGCACTGCGTTTTTCAAATTCATTATTTGAGAACATGTGGGATGCTAAATCGATTGATAATATTCAAATTAGCTTGTCAGAAACGGTAGGGCTAGAAAGCCGTGCAGGTTTTTATGACAAAGCCGGTGCCTTACGTGACATGGTGCAAAACCACTTGTTACAATTACTTTGTTTAGTGGCTATGGAGTCACCACATAAGTTAAATGCTAACAGCATTCGTAACGAAAAATTAAAAGTATTAGAAGCTTTACGTCCACTTGAAGGTACAGATGTAGATAATCATATTATTCGTGGTCAGTACGTACCCGGTGATTTAAACGGTAAAATAGTTCCAGGTTACCTTGAAGAGCTAAACGAGGGGGCGAGTAAAACCGAAACTTTCGTGGCTATTCGTGCGCATATTGATAACTGGCGCTGGGCAGGCGTGCCTTTTTATCTGCGCACCGGTAAACGAATGGCGAAGCGCTGCGCTGAAATTGTGGTTGAATATAAAAAAGTATCGCATAACGTGTATGAAGACAGCGTAGGCAATATTGAACCAAACCGTTTGGTTATTCGTTTACAGCCTCAAGAGAGTATTCAATTAACGCTGATGTCAAAGCGTCTTGATAACTTAGATATGCAACTTGAACCTGTAACGATGAATATTGAATTGTCACAAGCGTATAGTAATGGTTTCCACTCAGATGCTTACAAACGTTTAATGCTTGATGCAGCGGCTAATAATCCTTCATTATTCATTCACCGCGACGAAGTTCGTCAAGCGTGGAAGTGGATTGATCCAATAATTGAACGTTGGCAAGAAAAGGGTAAACCTTCATTGTACCGAGCGGGTAGTTGGGGGCCTGAAGACGCCGATGAATTATTAGCAGAGAATAATCATGTTTGGTTTAACACCGGTGATAAGGCATAAATAATGGCAACAATAGTAGAGAAATTTTTTGACGATAAAGCCGCTTTAACTGAGGAATTATCTCAGTCATTAGAACAAGCATTACGTGATGGTATTGAAGCTGATGGCCGCGCAGTATTAATGGTTTCAGGGGGGTCTTCACCTGAGCCGGCTTATAAACATTTATCTACCCTTGATTTAAACTGGGCTCATGTTGATGTTGCTATGGTTGACGAACGCTGGGTTGAGGTAAGTCACGAAAAAAGTAATGAAGCATTCATTAAGCGTACTTTGCTACAAAACCATGGTGCAGCGGCTAATTTTATTAGCATGAAAAATGCAGCAGCCACTGCAGAGCAAGGTGTTGATGAATGTGAAACGCAGTTTCAAGCATTAAAACGCCCGTTTGATGTTACTATTTTAGGTATGGGTCCAGATGGACATACTGCTTCGTTATTTCCACATGCTCAAGGGTTGGAAAACGGCTTAGATTCAAACCAACTTGTGTGTGCCATAAACGCAATTGAGAGTGATGTAACAGGTAGTATTACCGAACGAATGAGCTTAACGCTAAATGCAATTTCACAGTCTAAAGTAGTTAAATTACTTATTAGTGGCGATGAAAAGCTGGCTGTGTATAAGCAAGCTTTAGCGGGTGGTAATGTTAATGATATGCCGTTACGTGCAGTTCTAAATCACCCTGAGATCAACATTGAAGTGTATTGGGCACCTTAATTTAGTCTAAACTAGGTGCTTTAAAACCATGTTGTATTGATGGTTTAATGAAAGGTCAGTTGCTTTTGCTACTGGCCTTTTTTATTGCGACATGTTTTTGTCATTAATCAATTAATAACAAAGTGCTGTAAACATTTGAAGTTTAAATATTTCCCTTAAGCTAAGTACCTTTTAAATCCTCTTACATCTCCCAAAAGTCATTAACTAAAGCTTTATTTGTAAATTAAAACAATTAGTTAATCTTCAGGTACAATTGAGTAATATAGCATGTTAATCGCTTCAGCTATCCGCAAAGTCGACTACTCTAAATACATTAAGTATAAAAAAACGCCATTATTTACATGCTTGGTATGAAGAGTAAGCATCGGACGAACTCTACTTTTTTATAAAATAATTAATCAATTTAAAATCAATGGCTTAATAATAATTAAGTTAAAATTCATACAAAAAGAGCGGAAAAATGTAGCAAAATTGTAATTTAGCATGTATGGTTTGTTACTACTATGACAGCGCTGTCATGGCGGTTAGGCAAAATGATAAACAAAACCAATAAAATGATTCGAGGGGAATCCTGTGTTAGCTAAAAATTTTAAAAAAAGCTTATTAGCAGTAAATATCGGCTTAGTTGTGGGAGCTGGCTTTACTGGTGCTGCATTCGCAGCCGATGAAGTTAAAGTTCAAGATGATGTTGAAGTCATTGAAGTACGCGGTATACGCGCTTCAAATAAAGAAAACTTAAACGGAAAACGTTTTTCTAATGCTGTTGTTGATGTTGTAACAGCGGAAGATGTTGGTAAGTTTCCTGATGGCGATGTAGGTGAATCTCTTGGTCGTATTTCTGGTGTAAGTGTATCTCGTCAATTTGGACAGGGTCAGCAAGTATCGATACGTGGTGCTTCAGCACAACTTACACGTACATTGCTTGATGGTCATACAGTTGCGTCAACAAGTTGGTTTGACCAACAAGCCGTAGACCGCAGTTTTAACTACTCATTATTACCTTCAGAATTAGTCGGCGGCTTAGAAGTTTATAAGTCGTCACAGGCTAATCTAGTTGAAGGTGGTATTGGTGGCACTGTTATTGTTAAAACACGTAAACCTCTAGATTTAGATGCAAACACTGTATTTGCAAGTGTAAAAGCTGATTATGGTACAGTTTCTGAAGAGACAGATCCTGAACTTTCTGGCTTATACAGCTGGAAAAATAATAATGAAACATTTGGTATCTTAGCGGCGGGTTCTTTATCAGAAGTAGATTACCAACGTAACGGTATTGAATCATCAGGTGGTTGGAGTGGCGGTATGGCACCAACAACATTCCAACAAGCACGTGAACGTACAGCTTATAATGTTGCCATGCAATACCAGCCATCAGATTCGCTTGTATTAGGCCTGACTTACACTAGCTTAGAGCTAGATGCAAATAATGCTAACTCGCAAATAATTATCTTCCCAGGCGACGGCTCATGTGAGCAAACTAATGCTTCAGGTAATTGTGTCTCTCGCACAATTGACGGAAATGGCACTGCTTTTTTCCAAACATGGGCGCGTAAAGCAAGCATGAAGTCTGATACGGTTGATTTTGACTGGCAATATGATGCAGAGTCATTCACATTTAAAGGTCGCGTAGGTAAAACCAGTGCTGACAGTGACGTAACAACTGCAAACTATGGTATGTTTACTAATAACAATAGTGATCTAAATGGCTTTATGGATATGACTGGTGATGTGACTAAATTTAATTTAGCAAACCAATCTTACGATGCGAGCATTTTACCTGATACCATCAGTCCGCAAACATGGGCGCCTGAATATAACCCTGATTCAGATGAAGAAAGCTACTTAAACTTAGATTTCGAAATTCCACTTGATCTGGGTGTGGTTACTGCTATTAAAACTGGTTTAAGATATGCCGATCATAAAGTTGTTCAAGATGGTAATGCTGCTATTGTAAACCCAGATTTAGTGCCTGTGCGAAATGCATCTGCATACTACCCTGGTACAGTGACTGCGGGCGGTGGCTTTGTTATACCTGAACCTGATATGGATCTAATGATTGCTGATTCATTAGCAATGACTGAAGGTTATACTGCACGCCCACAAGCTTATGGCACCATTGAAGAAGAAAATTTAGCAATCTATGCGATGGCTGATTTTGACGCAGGTGGTATTCGCGGTAATTTAGGTGTGCGTTACATCTCAACTGATATTTCGTCAGATTACTATGACTTAAGCGATGAAGGTGTTTACGATTCTACCTTATCTACAGATAAAGCAGATTACAGTGAGTTCTTACCAAGCTTAAACGTCGTTATGGACTTAGCTGACAACGTCATTTTACGTACCTCGGCAGCACAAGTTATTTCTCGTCCTAATTACGGTGACTTATTTGCAACGCGTAATCTAGCTGGCTATACAGATAATCGCCCTTTAAATGAAGTTTTAAATACTGGTAACGTTGGTTTAAGCCCGTTTAAAGCATTCCAAGCTGATATCGGTGTTGAATGGTATTTTGATGACGATGCGATGTTAAGCGTCACTTACTTTACTAAAGAAGTAAGTTCGTTTATCTCTACACAACAACAAACGAATCAACAAATTGGTATTGATATCCCAGTTTATACAACCAACCCAGATGCAGGCGAACCACCATGTGGCGCGCAGCAATATGACTGTTGGACTGTGAGCTCTTCTACCAACGGCACAGGTGGTTCAATTGAAGGTATTGAGTTCCAAATTCAAGATTCGTTTGATAACGGCTTTGGTTATTCATTTAACTATACCTATTCAGATGCTGAGGCTCCAGCAGAGAACTACCCGGACCGTGTTGGTGTATTTTCTGATTCATCGAAAAATAGCTACAACGTAGTTGGTTTTTATGAAAATGATGATTTTTCTGCACGTTTAGCATATAACTGGCGTTCAGAGTTTATTATTCGTGAAGCACCAGGTTGGTATGGTAACCGTGAGCATCAAGCCTACGGACAGCTAGATTTCAGTGCAACGTACTCTGTCACTGACTACTTAGATGTTACTTTCGAAGGTATTAACTTAACAGAGGAAGACAGTATTCAGCTTGGTAATAATGATGCATCAACATCATTACCAAACCCTGATCTACTCAATGACTTCCCAGTGTGGAGCTTTGAAGGTGAAGCACGTTATAAACTTGGTGTAACAATGCGTTTCTAATACGCTGAGTTAATAAAAGTAATCTAGGCCCAGCATTGCTGGGCTTTTTTACGAGATTAAACATCATTGGTGATTTATGAATATAAAAAAAGTGGCAATTTTAGGTGGTGGAACAGCTGGTTGGTTAGCTGCAAACCACATTGGCAAAGAGCTGCTGAAGCGCAAAGGTGTTTCAGTGACTTTAATTGAGTCACCCGATATACCGCCAATTGGAGTAGGCGAAGGCACAGTACCCGATATAAGAAACACGCTAAAAATTTTTGGTATTCGTGAAGATGAATTTATTCGCCAATGTGATGCGACGTTTAAGCAGTCGATAAAATTTGTTAACTGGATGGACAAGAAAAAGCATGGGGAAGGTAACTTTTTTCATCACTTGTTTGATGTGCCAAACCCCTACGATACTAAACATTTAACTCAACATTGGTTAAACGATAAGCAAAAATCAAAAAGTCATGCGCAGTATTTATCTTCTCAGCACGCTATTTGTGAGGCTGGTTTAGCCCCCAAAAGTATCACTAATGCCCAATATGAGGGCGAGTTAGCTTATGCGTACCATTTCAATGCAGGGAAATTTGCGCAACTGCTCTCGTGTAATGCAAAAGATAAGTTTTCGGTGTCTCACGTACATACCAATGTAACTCAAGTAAAGCTTGCTAATGATGGCACAATAGCAGCGTTAGTGACTGACAGCGAAGGTGAACTTGAATTTGACTTTTATATTGATTGTTCGGGTTTTGAATCTTTACTCATAGATAAAGCTTTAAAAGTCCCTTTCGTTGATGTGTCTGACACTTTACTTATTAATAGCGCCTTAGTTGTGCAAGTACCTACAAAAGAAGACGATGATATTCCGCCTTATACACTTGCTACCGCTCATCAAGCTGGCTGGATTTGGGACATTGCGCTCACTAATAGGCGGGGAGTGGGCTTTGTTTATTCAAATAACCACATGACCGATGAACAAGCACATGAAAAATTGGATCGTTACCTAGGGGCAAGTAAGCAAGGTCTTAGTTATAGAAAAATCCCCATGAGAGTAGGTTATCGTGAAAAGTTTTGGCATAAAAACTGTGTCGCGCTTGGCTTAGCGCAAGGCTTTTTAGAACCATTAGAGGCAACCTCTATTTTATTAACTGATTTTTCAGCGAAGTTTTTAACCCTACGTTTTCCATCATCAACTGAGCAGCTTGAACAGTTAGAAACGCGGTTTAATCACGCTATGGGGTATGCGTGGGAACGTACTATTGATTTTATTAAATTGCACTACTGTATTTCAGATAGAACAGATTCAGCTTTTTGGGTGGCCAATAAAAGTGATGACACTATTTCTGAGTCATTAAAAGAAAAGCTTAGTTTGTGGGAAGAGTTCATTCCGGTTAGAGATGACTTTTTCAGCCAGTTTGAAGTGTTTTACTTAGAAAACTTTTTATTTGTACTTTATGGAATGCATTTCAACACTAAGGCACCGCCTTGTACCAGTGCAGAACATGAACACTGTTTAGTACGTTTACAACAACGAGCTGAGATAGATCAATACTTAATAAATAAGCTACCCAATCACAGAGCGCTTTTAGATAAAATTAAACAATATGGACTGCAGTCAATCTAATGATTTGTGAAAGGCGTAAGCGGTATATTCAAACAGCTCATCTCACACTTGCAAAAGAGGCTATCGAAAGACGGCCTTTTTTAGCATCGGCTAGGCAGCTTTGTTCAGAATAAATATTGGCACTGTGCAATAAGTTGCCTTGGTAAATAACAAGGCGGTTAAATTTAGCATCTATTTTAAACACTTGCTCAAATAAGCTAGTGGTACCTGCTAAATAGCCTTGATGTTCATCAGGGTTATTTTTAACATCGTTAACTATATCTGCAAGTAGTGGCTTATGTTGTTGCTTAAATTCAATAATGTTTTTAGGTATATACTTATAAATACTTGTTCCACCAAGCTCCTCTGGCGATAAGTAATGTACAAATGCGTAATCTCTCTCATCACAAGAATCAATATGCGGTACTTTTTGATCAACAATTAAATTTGCAGGTTTGCATGAAACTAATGAAAGTAAACTTTTATGAAGAACAGACTGCTGATAATCTTTATTGTCTATTTTAGGCAGTATTTCATTTTGAAAAAACGCATGTAAAACCCTTAAGTAGGGTTGTGGCATATTGTCGCGAATGCCAGGATAGAAAGAATTGTCTGAAAACATAGGATTAAAATAGGCTATGTTATGGGCAAAATTCATTACACTCTTGGTATCTAAAAGAAAATCATCTACAACGAAGGCTGATAGTTTAGTGCCTGGGATCATCACCTTTTTAATTACTAAGTTTGGGTTTACAGTTAAATTTTTCATTATTTAATGTCTATTTTTGATGGGCTTATTTAAGTGAGAACTTTTTATTTAGGCACAAAATTAATATACCACCGAAGACAGCGTTGTCAAAGGGCGCTTTTTGAGCTAATTGTGTTTACGAATTTCTTCTTCAGTGGCTTTTATTGGTTATTTGTTGAAATAATAAGCGATAATGTTTTTGTTAATTATTAACGTACAAAATGACACAAAATTTTCACTTCCTTTTTGTCACCAAAACCATTAGCCTTAGGCCACTAACAGTAATAAATCAAATTAATAAATAACGGAGCAGTAACATGGCGGAGCAACAAGTACAGCCTTTACACAACGAAAAACATGCCAACACTAAAATTAAAAATGGCATCAACATCGAATTTATGAAAACTCAACACTTAGTGCCAGTAGTTGCACATGAGTTTGCGCGTATCGCCAATGAATTCCCAATGTCTTTTGTTAAAAATAACGAAACAGGTACTTTTCAAGCGGTTGCAATGTTTGGCCTAGAGCCAGGCGAAAATTTATTTATTGATGGCGACAAATGGACAGCATCATTTGCACCTATGGCAACAACGCGTTACCCACTAGGTTTAGTAAAGCATCCAGAGCAAGATCAATTTGGTATTGTAATTGACGAAGCAAGCCCGTTAGTAGGCGAAGAAGAGGGTAATGCATTATTCGAAAACGGTGAAGAAACTGATTACCTTAAGCGTCGTAAAGAAGCATTAGTATCATTCATTGAGTTTTCTCAAGTCACTGATGCCTTCACTAAATTCCTTGCTGATAAAGAACTACTGGTAGCACAAACGCTAACAGTTGATATTAAAGGCGAGAAAAAAGACATCAACGGTATTTACCTTATTGATGAGAAAAAATTAAATGAACTAAGCGATGCAGACTTCCTTGAGCTTCGTAAACGCGGTTATTTAGCACCAATCTATTCTTTCTTAACGTCTACGCACCAAGTAGCACGTTTAGCACGTTTAAAAGCGCAACAAGCGTAATTTTAAACAGAATTAAAAAAAGCGCCTTAGGGCGCTTTTTTTGTGCCATTAAACTCACTTCACTTGAAAAACGCTTCATAACCATTCACATTGGTTTTAATCCTGTATTTATAAAAGAACACACAATGAAAAAATCATTATTAGGACTCATTGCAACATGTTTAATGGGGTTGAGCACACAGGCATTGAGTGAAAATACAAACACGCCGTTTGCCATCGCGATTCATGGCGGTGCAGGCACGATTGAACAAAGTAAATTTACGGCAGAACAAGAGCAAGCTTATCGCGATAAACTAGCAGAAGCTGTTGAGGCCGGATATAAGGTACTTGAACAAGGCGGGGAAAGCCTTGATGCAGTGACTACTGCCATTGAAGTACTCGAACAATCGCCTTATTTTAATGCTGGACGTGGTGCGGTATATACCTATGAGGGTAGTCACGAATTAGATGCCTCTATAATGGATGGTCGCAATCGTCAAGCAGGCGCTGTATCAGGTATTAAACATATCGAAAGTCCAATTAAACTTGCCCGGTTAGTAATGGAAAAATCATTACATGTGATGTTAAGTGGTCAAGGTGCAGAAGAGTTTGCCAAAGAGCAAGGCGTGAGCCTAGTAGAGAACAATATATTTGATACAAAGCATCGCTATGAAGCTTTATTAAAAGCAAAAGAAAAACTCGAGGCGAGCAAAAACACCAATAAAGATTACCAGGCAGCGCACAAGGCGTTACCGGTTAATTATAAAGTGGGCACAGTGGGTGCGGTGGCACTGGATAAACAAGGTAATTTAGCGGCGGGCACGTCAACCGGCGGAATGACCGCAAAACGTTTTGGTCGTATTGGCGATGCGCCGGTTATTGGCGCAGGCACTTTTGCTGAAAATGCCTCATGTGCGGTTTCGGCAACTGGGCACGGCGAATATTTTATCCGTTATAATGTGGCCAGTGATATTTGTGCACGAGTAAAGTATCAAGGTAAAACTATAGGTGAAGCAGGTAATGAAGTAATAAATGAGGTGCTTAAACCGATAGGGGGCACAGGCGGTGTTATTATTGTTGATACAAAAGGCAATATTAGTCTGCCCTTTAATACTACTGGCATGTATCGTGCGAGTAAGTCCAATACGCAAGCAACTTATGTAGGTATTTTTAGCGACGAATAAACGCAATTAGTCATTGGCTGGTGGTTTATATAATAATCCGCTGATTGTTATATTCTTTACAGGATTAACCCCAGCCATTTAATTTGCTACAATCGGGGCTCTTTGACTAATTTTTATAAGGTATGCAGGTGGTAAACCTAGGTCAGTTGTTTGGCGAGCTAAAAACGTGCTTAAAAAAAGATCAATTCAGTTTTAAAAAGCGTCTTCACGGCGTTAAAAAAATCACCGACGAGGCAAAACTTACCAGTGCGCTTGAAAAAATTGCGACTGATATCAGTCGCAGTCAAGCACTCAGAGAGCAGCGTTTAGCTGGGCTACCTAAAGTTACTTACCCTGAGCAATTACCGGTCAGTCAAAAAAAAGACACCATTAAAGAGGCCATTGCTAATAATCAAGTGGTGATCATTGCAGGTGAAACCGGCTCAGGTAAAACCACACAAATACCTAAGATGTGTTTAGAGCTAGGCCGAGGCGTTGAGGGCTATATTGGCCATACGCAACCAAGGCGTCTAGCAGCACGCAGCGTTGCCAACCGTATTGCAGAAGAAATGCAATGTGAGCTTGGTCAGCAAGTCGGTTTTAAAATTCGTTTTAGCGATCAGGTATCTAATAACAGTTACATTAAACTGATGACCGACGGTATTTTATTAGCTGAAATACAACAAGACCGGTTTTTAAATCAATACGACACCATTATTATTGATGAAGCGCATGAACGTAGCCTAAACATTGATTTTATTTTAGGTTATCTTAAAAATTTACTCCCAAAACGCCCCGATTTAAAAGTTATTATCACCTCAGCAACTATCGATCCTGAGCGCTTTTCTAAGCATTTTGATGATGCACCTATTATTGAAGTATCAGGAAGAACGTTTCCAGTTGATGTACGCTATAACCCAATTAGTGATATTCAAAAAGAAGATATGGAAGCCGAAGGTGACCAACTTCAGGGGATTTTTGATGCGGTAGATGAACTTTGCGCCGAAGGTCCTGGCGATATACTGATCTTTTTAAATGGTGAGCGAGAAATACGCGATACCGCCGATGCACTAAGCAAACGTAATTTAAAACACACAGATGTATTACCTTTATATTCAAGGCTATCGAACGCTGAGCAAAACCGTATTTTTGCGCCGCATTCGCGCCGCCATATTATACTCTCTACCAATGTCGCTGAAACATCGCTAACAGTACCTGGTATTCGTTATGTTATTGACCCGGGTACAGCGCGAATTAGTCGTTATAGTTATCGCACAAAAGTGCAACGTTTACCTATAGAGCCTATTTCGCAAGCCAGTGCTAATCAGCGAATGGGGCGTTGTGGACGTGTTGAAGCGGGTATTTGTATTCGTTTATATTCAGAAGATGACTTTTTATCGCGTCCTGAATTTACTGACCCTGAAATATTACGTACTAATTTAGCATCAGTTATTTTGCAAATGTTAGCCCTTGGGCTGGGTGATATGGCGCAATTTCCTTTTGTGCAAGCTCCAGATAGCCGAAATATTAATGATGGTTTAACATTGCTTGAAGAGTTACAAGCAGTAAAAGCGGCTAAGCGTCACCAAAAAACCAGCCTAACACAATCTGGGCGAGAGCTAAGTCGCTTGCCGGTTGACCCGCGTTTAGCAAAAATGGTGCTAACTGCACATAAACTGGGTGCATTGCGTGAGGTGATAGTTATTGTTGCCGCGCTTTCAATTCAAGATCCCCGCGAGCGACCACAAGAAAAACGCCAAGCCGCAAATGAAAAACATGGTCGCTTTGACGATCCAGACTCTGACTTTATTGCCTTTTTAAACCTGTGGAATTACTTAGAAGAGCAGCAAAGTGAGCTGACTAACAGCCAGTTTAGAAAGTTATGTCAAAAAGACTTTTTAGCCTATATGCGTATTCGTGAATGGCAAGATATCGTTTATCAAATCAGCACCGTGTGCAATGAAATGAAAATGAAAGCCACCACTAATGTCGCAGACAGTGAGCTTATTCACAAAGCACTTTTAAGTGGCATGCTCAGTCACATCGGTTTTAAAGACGAAAAGCAGCTATATAAAGGTGCGCGTAATAGCCAATTTCATATTTTCCCAGGCTCAGGCTTATTTAAAAAGAGTCCAAAATGGATGATGTCGGCTGAGTTGGTGGAAACCAGTAAACTCTATGCTCGTATTAATGCCAAAATTGATGTGAACTGGGTAGAGCCGTTTGCTCAGCATTTAGTAAAACGCAGCTACACAGAGCCTCATTGGGAGAAAAAGCCCGGTGCAGTGATTGCCTTTGAGCAACAAACTTTGTATGGCTTATTAATTGTTAATAAGCGCCGCTGTGTGTACAGCAATATTGACCCAAAAGTAAGCCGTGAGTTGTTTATTCGCACAGCGCTGGTTGAACAAGAGCTCGGACTCAATGAAGGGTTTTTACAATACAACCGAGAATTAATTGAAGATATTCAAGTACTCGAGAACAAATCTCGTAGGCGCGATATTTTAGTTGATGAGCAAACCTTATTTGAGTTTTACGAGAAAAAAATACCGAACGATATTAATAATCGTGCTGCGTTTATTAAGTGGTATAAAACACAAAAACAGCAAGACAAACGCTATCTGCACATGACGCGTGAAGAGCTCATGCAGCATGGTGCAAGTAGCATTACCGAATTTGACTATCCAGATACATGGCAACAAGATAACTTAATGCTGCCGCTTACCTATCATTTTGATCCAGGACAAGCGGTTGATGGCATTGCTGTACAAATACCTGTTGCACTATTAAACCAAGTACAAGAAAGTGGTTTTGATTGGCATATACCGGCATTTCGTCATGAGCTAATTTGTGGGTTAATTAAGTCATTGCCAAAGTCACTTCGCCGTAACTTTGTCCCTGCGCCTAATTATGCCGATGCGGTGTTAGCGGCCATAGAGCCTCTACAAGGCTCGTTAATCGACTCACTAAGTAATCGGTTATTGCGCATGACTGGCGTGCGAGTCGACCCTGAGGCGTGGGATTTAACAGCCCTTGTTCCTCATTTAAGATTGCAGTTTGAAGTACGTGATGAAAACGACCAACTTCTTGCCCGTGGGCTCGATTTAGCTAAGCTTAAAGCGCAGCTTCAAGGCAAAGTGACAGACACTTTATCTAAAGTGGCCGACAAAGGCATAGAAAAAACCGATTTAATCCAGTGGGATTTTGGTGAGTTACCAACATCGTATGTGAAAAAGCAAGGTCAATACGAAATTAAAGCCTACCCAGCGTTAGTGGATAAAAAATCAACGGCCGCAGTAGAGCTATTCGATAACGAAATAAAAGCGCAATTAGCGCACCAGCAAGGTTTACGTCGTTTAGTACTGTTAAACGTGCCATCACCAATTAAATATCTGCAGCAAAACCTACCAAACAAAGCTAAATTAGGATTGTACTTTAATCCTTTTGGTAAAATTGCCGATTTGATTGATGACTGCATCGCATCAGGCGTTGATAGCCTATTGGTTAAATATGGTGATATTCGCACAAGTGATGCATTTGAAACGGTTAAAGAGCATATTCGCGGCGAGTTAGGCGATACTGTTGTAGCCATTGCTACGCAAGTTGAGCAAGTACTGAGTATTGCGCATGCACTACATAAAAAAATGAAAGGGCGTGTAGATTTAACCATGATCACCGCTCATGGGGATATTAAGTCCCAGTTAGAGTCGCTTATTTTTAAAGGCTTTGTCAGTCAGCACAGGGCAGAAAAACTAGGCGATTTAATTCGTTACTTAAAAGCGATTCAAAAACGTCTAGAAAAACTACCTGTTGACCCAAATCGTGATAGATTATGTATGCTAGAGCTTGAAAAAGTGTCGCAAGAATATAAAAAACTGACAAATAAAACACCTAAAGGAATGCCATTGCCTACAGATGTTGAGGCTATTTTTTGGATGCAGCAAGAATTACGCGTATCCTTATTTGCACAAACCTTAGGTACGCCTTATCCAATTTCAGCAAAACGTGTGTTAAATGCGATAAAAGAAATTGAATAATCTCTTTATTCTCTATTAAGCTAAGTAAGTTAACAGAGGGACTAACTTGAGAAGGAAATGACATAGCTATGTCCTCATTACTAAAACACAAAGCGCGGCAGTTGTTAGTGGTTGATGATGAGTATTTCAATTTTGAAATACTCAAAGCAGGGTTAGCATCAACATTTGATTTGAGCTATGCTGATTCTGGTAAAAGTTGTTTAGCATCTGCGATTGCTAATCCGCCCGATATTATTTTGCTCGATGTGTGTATGCCAGGACTCGATGGTTATGATACCTGTCGCATACTTAAACACACGCCAGAGACAAAAAACATTCCGGTGGTTATGATATCTGGACTTGAGTCGGAGCTTGAACAACAAGCTGGCTTTGACGCAGGGTGTGATGCTTACGTTGTAAAACCTTTTTCTATCGCCGTACTACGAGAAAAAATTAATAATATTGTGTAGAGGGAATTATGTTTACCGAAGATAAGAGAAACTATAGACGTATGCAGGTTAACACGCCAGCAAAGTTAACCTCAATAGAGCCTGTTGCTGGGCTCAGTTACACTGGCACCTGCCTTGATTTAAGTGCAACGGGTCTTTCATTACAACTCGATGATTTGTTAGAGCTTAACTCAATTTTATCGGTTGATATTGCATCAACACATCCGAGTATTGCACCATTGAAAGCCACCGTTAAGGTGATACGTGCCAGCACCGAAGAGGATGGCACGATAACCGCAGGGCTCGAAATTGTAGAGTTTAACTAACTACTTAATTAGTTTTTAGTAAACCTTACAAATAAGCCCTTTAAGGTAAAAGCCTTCAGGATAGCTGCCTGCAATAGGGTGGTCAGCTGCTTGATTTAAGCGCTCCATGATCAGTAAATCCTTACCTGCATCAAGGGCTGCATCTGCGACCACTTTTTGAAACAAGTTTTGTTCCATTAAACCAGAACATGAAAATGTTAGTAGCGTGCCACCTGGCTTTAAAATTTGCATCGCAATCATATTTATATCTTTATAACCACGACACGCCCCAGTTAACTGCGCTTTGTTATCAGCAAATTTAGGCGGGTCCATAACAATGGTATCAAATAAAACGCCGTCTTCACGGTATTGACGTAATAATTTAAAGACATCTTGTTTAACAAAGTCGACTTTATTTAAATCAAGATTATTATGCTCTACATTACGCTTTGCTGTATCAAGTGCTGGTTGTGAAACATCTACATTGGTTACATGCTTGCAGCCACCACGCAGGGCGTAAAGAGAAAAAGTACCTGTATAACTAAAGCAATTTAATACGGTTTTGTCTTTTGAAAAACGCTCCAGTGCAGCACGGCTATCTCGTTGATCTAAATAAAAGCCGGTTTTATGGCCTTCCATTATATCAACTTCAATCTTTAAGCCATTTTCTTCAATTATGACAGGTTCAGTGGGTTCACTCCCCCATAGCACGCCCTTAATAGGCTCAAGCCCCTCTTTAGTGCGAACATCTACATCTGAGCGCTCATAAATAGTAGAGCCAGGGAAAATAGCCATTAAAGCGCCAACAATTTCACCTTTGTGACGTTCTGCACCTGCGCTCAGTAATTGACACACAAGAACATTATCAAACTTATCTATAGTAATACCGGGTAAGTAGTCTGATTCTGCTGCACATAATCTAAAGCCGGTAAGTCCACCTTCTTCAATCGCATGACTACGCGCTTCTAAAGCACGGCGAAGACGGCGCTCAAAGAAATGTTGATCTATCACTTCTTTTTCGTCAAAGCTCCAAACACGAGCACGAATTTGCGAATGAGGACTGTAAGCGGCTGTGGCCAAAAACTTACCTTCACTATCGTGTATGGTTACCGTGTCACCTAATCCAGGTTTACCTTTAATTTTTTTGATGGCTTTAGAAAATAACCAAGGGTGTTTTCTTTTTAATGATTTATCGCGACCAGCTTGCAGGTAAACGGCAGATGACATAGGGCTTCTCTGTAGTAATAAATAAGCGCTGTATTTTAGTCAAGGCTCGCGCAACATACAATGAATGTTTTGCAAGGGGCTTATAAATCGCGGTAAAGTAGTCATTATTAACTCGTTTAAATAGATTTTTGGAAATTCGGTGGACAATTCAGCTCTTAGCCCCTCATTACAGCAACTTAATCAGCAATGCAGAGACTTTATTAAATCCTTAGTACATGCCGATGTAGCCCATGATATTACCCATATTGAACGGGTAGTACGTGTTGCTGTGCAGTTATGTATTGCAGAGCAGGCTGATATGGCCATTGTATTGCCTGCAGCTTGGTTACATGATTGTGTTGCGGTGGCTAAAAATCACCCAGACAGGGCGAAAGCATCAACAATGGCAGCCGATAAAGCGATTAACTTTTTAGCGTCTATTGGTTACGATGAACAACTATTTGCTGATATTCACCACGCTATTGCAGCACACAGTTTTAGCGCCAATATTGCTATTAAAACGGTGGAAGCACAGATTGTACAAGATGCAGATAGAATGGATGCCTTAGGAGCTATTGGCGTAAGCCGTTGTATGAAAGTAGGCGGCTCTATTAGCCGGTTATTATACAACCCCGATGATCCATTTTGTTTAAACCGAGAAGCAGACGATAAAAAGTACACCCTAGATCATTTTTTTATTAAATTACTGCATATTGCCCAGAGTATGAATACCCCCTCAGCAAAAGCAGAAGCACAAAGGCGTACTGCATACATGCACGATTTTTTAGCCCAGCTTAAGTCTGAAATTGGTGAACAACGTGATGACACCTAAACTTTCGGGAATTGATCATTGCCATTTAAATGTTGAATGCATCACCCAAGCCGTTGATTGGTATAAAAAGGTGCTTGGTTTTAGCGTAGTAGAGGAGTTAGCATTTTGGAATGAAGAGGGGGAAGGCCCTTTAACACTTGAAGATGAAAATGCCACTACACGGCTGGCTTTATTTGAAGGAGATGGGCGCAGTAAAGGAATCGCTTTTGCTGCGACAGGGGAGCAATTTGTTATGTGGCTCAAGCATCTTGAGCAGCACCAAGTAAAAACCATATTGGCTGATCATGGTGTGACTTTTTCAATGTACTTTAAAGACAATAGTGGTAATAGCCATGAGATCACTTCTCATGACTATCGTATTATAAAACAGCATTTTCCGGCTGTAGCTTTAGGCTCTCACAATGCCAAAAGAAGCTAGGATCAGTTGCACTTTGCTCAGTAATATTTGCTCAAATAAGGGGAGATTTAATCGCGCTCTTGATGGGCCTTTTTTATCGCTAGAACAGTGTCTATCTGACCAATAAAAAGCTCAACTAGATGTGGGTCAAAATGTTTTCCCGCTTGGTGCTGCATATGTTCTATTGTTTGCTCAATGCTCCAAGGCTCTTTATAAGGACGTTTTGATGTGAGTGCATCAAATACATCAGCAATCGCCACAATCCGTCCCTCAATCGAAATTTCTTCGCCTTTCAATCCATTAGGGTAGCCTGTGCCATCCCATTTCTCATGATGTTCAATTGCCAGTACGTGGGCAAGTTGCAACAAAGGGGAGGGTGAGTTGGCCAATATTTTAGCTCCTATAGCAGCATGCTCCTTCATGTGTGCAAATTCGTCTGGAGTTAATTTTCCTGGTTTTAATAATATTGAATCAGGAATGCCTATTTTTCCGACATCGTGCATTGGTGCAGCTTGGCGTAATAACTCAGCGTGTTGTTCATTCATTCCTAGCGCTAAAGCAAGTACCTTGCTGTATTGACTCATTCGAGCAATATGTTCACCTGTATCGGTATCTTTGTACTCTGCAGCGCGCCCCAATCGTTCTACTAAGTCTACATGTGCTTGTTTTAGCTGCTCGGCTTGTACTAAAGAAAGATGTGTTTTTACCCTTGCCTTTACAATAGCAGGACTAATAGGTTTGGTTATGTAATCAACTGCACCTAAAGAAAACCCTTCCGATTCATCTTGCTCTTGTGTAAGTGCGGTAACAAAAATAACTGGAATATGTGCGGTTGTAGGATTAGTTTTTAAAATTTTACACACTTCAAAGCCATTCATATCTGGCATCATTACATCTAGTAAAATGAGGTTCGGTGGATCGTTTTCAATTAATTGCAGTGCTAATGGCCCCGATTTAGCGAACGACAAACGGTAGTTACTCGCTAAAACCTCGCGCATTACTTTTAAATTCGCAGGTTCATCATCGACGATTAATATTCGCGCCTGGTTTATAGATTGAGCCATCGTCGTCCTCAGAAGAGCTAATTATTAAGTGTTGTTAATAATGCATTGAGCTCTATTTTTGCATTATCAAATTCAAATTCATTAAACTGTTCACAAATGCTTAAAATAGCATTTTTGTGCTGTTCGGGTGTTACTTTCTCAATATAACTTAATAACGTATCGTCCAACTCTGCTCGTTTAGCTTGGCTAAGTAAAAGCGTTAATTGGTGAATAAATTCAGCATTTGACACGGTTACTTTTTGTAATTTATTCTCTTTAGGAGCAAAATGTAAATGTGATAATTCATCTGCTAGTTGTTGCCACTCTTGTTGGCATTGTAATATGCATTGGGCATAAGTAGCTATATCACGCTGCTTTTCAGCTTGAGCAACTAAGTCAGACAAATTATTAAGCGCTAAGTTACCTGCAAGACCTTTTAAATTATGCAGAATTTGAGCATGGTGTTTATCGTTTAGCTTATTGGTCGCTAAGGTTTGCATACTATTTTGATGCTGAGCTAAAAAGAGCGCGACTTCTTTGAGGTGTTTTTCTTTACTGCCCCACATTTTCTCACCTTTAGCTAAATCTATACGGAGTTTTGAGTCAATCGGATCTGCAGTTTCTAACTGGCTTATAGCAAGCCCAAGCACTCTTGCTATTTCGTAGTTGAGCTGGTTTATGTCAACGGGTTTAGTTGTAAATCCATTCATACCCGCTTGTTTGGCTGTTAGCTTGTCTTGCTGTAGCACACTGGCTGTTAAAGCAATTATTGGGGTTTGCTCTAGTTGCTTTTGCTGCTCTAAAGAGCGAATTGATGCCGTAGCACTGATCCCATCGCATTTAGGCATATGAATATCCATTAAAATAATATCAAAGTGATGTTGATTAAATATTTCAATGGCCTCAAAGCCATTATTAGCCTTTCTTACCTGATGCCCAGCTTGTGAGAGCATAATGGTGAGTAGCTCAATATTTTGTTCAATGTCATCGACCACTAAGATTTTTAATGGTGGTAAATTAAGTACGTTTTTACTAATGATCTGTACCTGACTTTTCTCGCCTTTTTCAAGCGCGACAGTAAAGCAAAAGCAGCTACCTTGGCCAAGGGTACTTTGTGCATATATATGGCCACCCATTAACTCAACCAGCTGTTTACTAATCGTTGTTCCAAGCCCTGTGCCACCAAATCGGCGAGTTGTGGTGCCGTCTGCTTGCTCAAAAGGTTTAAAGATAGCCTCAAGACGATCTTTTTCAATACCTATACCTGTGTCTTGTACTTCAAATAAAATAGGTTGATTGGGGTTATGAGTAACCGACAAAGTAACATGGCCTCGTTCGGTAAACTTTATCGCATTGCCGATTAAATTGGTTAGCACTTGGCGTAAACGCGTATCGTCACCAAAATAAAATGGATTCACATTGTCAGCTATTTTTAAATTGAGTTTTAGGTCTTTACGTTTTGCATCCAGCCAAAATGTAGACACAATATTGTCGAGTAATTCTTGCAAGTTAAAATGTACATTTTGAATTTCGAGTTTGCCTTTTTCTAACTTTGCTGAGTCGAGGATATCGTTAAGTAAGTGCAACAAAGAACGCGCGGCGTTATTAACAGTAATTATTTGCTTCTGTTGATCTTTATTAAGCGGGCTATCTATCAAAATATCACTAAAGCCAATAATTGCATTCATGGGGGTACGTATCTCATGACTCATATTTGCCATAAAAGACTGTTTAGCTTGCGCGGCTACTTCAGCCTCGTATTTAGCTTGTTTTAAGCTTTGCTCATATTCATAGCGTTTGGTTATATCAACCAAAACGCCATCAACCCAGCGGGCATCATTTTTAGAGCCTGTGACAATACTTGCTTGATCCAGTACCCAAATAATATTGCCGTTGCGATGGCGAATGCGGTATTCAATTGAGTATTGACTGGTTGATGCAACCGCTTGATCAATGGCTAAAGAAATAGCCGCTTCATCTTCTTTAACAATCAGCTCGGCAAAGGTAATACGCTGCTCAGTAAACTCTTCAGCGCGATAACCAGTTAGTTCATAGACGCTTGGGCTTATAAACAACATACTCCAGTGTTCATCTAACAAGCAGCGAAATACAACACCGGGCATATTGTTCATCAAGGTACGATATTGTCGCTCTTTTTCAATTAAGCTTTGTTGTAATGCTTTTTGTTCAGTTAAATCGGTAATAAAGCCAACAAATAGTGTTTCAGTTTGCAATTGCTTTACTTCACCAATCCCTAGTCGAATTGGAAATTGATGACCATTTTTATGTTTTGCCCACACATCACGATTAACGCCAATCACACGCTTTACTTCATGGTTTGTGGTGTTTTTTAAAAAAGCATCGTGTTGATTAGCAATATCATCAGCCATCAATATTTTTACATTTAGGCCAATGACTTCATTATCTTTCCAGCCAAAAATCGTTTCTGCGGCCTTATTAAAGCTTAAAATGGTACCTTTAATATTGATAGTGACGATGCCATCAATAGCAGTTGATAAAATAGCATCAAGGCGAGACTCTTCAGCAGATTTTTTCCCTAACAGCATTCTGTAGCGGATCATACCATTGATGATCACAACCACCGCTGTTAATAAAAGCGTGGCGAACGAAACACTAATAGCAATAAAGGTTAGATGTGATTGATTTGTTTGCTCGTTAATTATCGGAGTGGTTGCAATAAATCGCGCAGCGGCCATCCCCATATAGTGCATGCCAGCCACGGCAAGCCCCAGAATAAGCGCACAAATAATACGATTATGCACCGGCGTTAATTTTTTAAAGTGTGCAGGTAAATGAAAACGTACATAGAGGCTGATGAAAGAGAGCAGCACTGCTACAACAATTGAAGCGCTAAACCACATTGGATCATAACGAAGTAATGGACTTAATTGCATTGCAGCCATACCACTGTAATGCATGGTGCCAACACCCGCGCCAAATAAAAGTGAGCTTAGAATTAAATTGATAATACGAGGGTGGGTGCTATATGTTTTCAAACAAGAAAAAGCAATGGTACACGCCAGTAAAGCCGGTATAAACGACACAAAAGTGAGTGTGGGATCGTATTCAATTGTAGTGCACAAAGAAAATGCGAGCATAGCAATAAAATGCATACTCCATACCCCCCCAGCAAGCACTAAAGCTGCAGTTACATTGGCCAGCTTACGATAAGACTTAAAGTGAGTATTATTTGCTAAATCGATAACGTGAAGGGAAAAGTAGGCTGCAAAAATTGCGGTGAGTATAGATAGCGTCACTAAACTTGGGTCGTATACACCATTAATAATTAGGCTTGGATCTGGTTGGTTTATAAAAAAATTAGATAGCATCAATCATTCACATAATAACTCTTAAACCCAGTCTAATATAAACGCAACAATAATCACAAGGTATTGAGCTCTAAGTTACAACAGCAACGTAAGTGTTTTAAGCTCTAAACTTACTATTCATTGAGAATTACTACATGCATTGGTATTAAAATGGCATTTAGTAGGGATTATTTATAGATCAGCCGTTATGGTACAAGGTAAAATAAAGACCAGTGTTTAATTATAACTAGGCAGCATTCATTGTTGGATTACACTTTAAAGCGAAGTAAACGAAGAAAAACAGTAGCGATCAAAGTCGCACAACGAGAACTTACGGTGTATGCGCCCCATTTTGTAACGAAAACACAAATTAATGAATGGCTGTTGAGTAAACAGGGCTGGATTGATGCTCAGTTACATAAGCAACAAATTCAAGCCGATACACGACAGTTTCCACTCAAAACCCATAGCATTAAATTATTTAATGAAGCTGTAAATGTGCAATTTGAAAATGCAGCACGCACTCAATGGCAGCAGCACAATGAAAGCCAAACGCTGTTACTGAGTATTTCTTCACGTGTGAAGCATCGAACGCAAATGTATCAAGGTTTGCTAGAGCAGTTTTTGCATGAGAAGTTAGAAAGTTATATTGAAATGCGAGTTAACGACTATTGTCAGCTGATGGGTGAAAAGCTACCGAGTAATATTCGTATTCAATTGTATAAGCGTCGCTGGGGCAGTTGTAACCGCAGGCGTGAACTGACCTTCAACTTGCACTTGGCAAGCGCACCTACATGGATAATTGACTACGTGATTGTGCATGAGTTAGCGCATTTAAAGTATTTAAATCACAGTGCACAATTTTGGCATCGTGTAGGATTATTTTATTCAGAACACAAAAAAGCAAGCGCTTGGTTAAATAAGCATGGCATGAGTTTACAATGGGTTTTTGAATAACTAGAACATAAAACGAGGTAGTAAAGAGAAGTGGTGGAGGGAGCTGGATTCGAACCAGCGAAGGCTGAGCCGTCAGATTTACAGTCTGATCCCTTTGGCCGCTCGGGAACCCCTCCACACTAATTTTTATTGCATTTGGCCCCACTTAACTTAGCCTAAGAAAAGTGGTGGAGGGAGCTGGATTCGAACCAGCGAAGGCTGAGCCGTCAGATTTACAGTCTGATCCCTTTGGCCGCTCGGGAACCCCTCCAATGCAACGCGGCAGATAATAGCAAACTTCTTATTTAAGTAAAGAAAAAAGCTAAAGAAAATTCAAATTTAGCCGATAAATACTTATTAATTAGTTAAATAGGCTAAAGTCTATGCAGATTGGTGATTTGTTAATCACGGAGAGCCAGTTAAAAACGAGGCTTAATGGAAGTGTGCACGATAACCGCCGAGGCGAGTTTGCACTTTTATTAGCAATGCTCTCTCATGATGCGCTTGATTTTAGTGAGTTTCACTTACCTAAAAGTGATGCAAGTGGTTATCAAGCTGATGAAGAGGCCTTGCGAAAGCAATTTGGTGCGGGCCCAAAGCAGCCATTAGCGCCTGACACCTTTAATATGTTAATTGGCAAAAATAACACGGAACTTTTAGCAAAAATGGGAAGCGCTATAGGGATGAGTGATATAAAGTTAACTCAGTGCTTAAAGCCTGAGCCATTTAATATTCGTGATGATAAAAATCATATTCCGCTTAACGTGATTGATAATTGTGAACTGGCGGTACGTCGGCGAATTAAAAACAGTGATATGCCGCTCTCAAATATACAAATGGATGCCGCAGCATTTTATGATGATTTACAAAATGAAGCCCTCCACCAGCCATTACATTTGTTTAGTGCCTAATTAAATTACATTAAATGCTGTTTTTAAGCGCCATTAGATTGTAATAAACTGTGTTTATATTAGTGGTTTTGTAGGTGCTTTATTTTAATAACCGATTTAATATAAAAAAAGCATCCAAAATTTAAATGCAATTGCTATAATGGCGCAAATGGTATGACATTAAATGCCATTATCATTAAACCAAGGTAATTAGGAACGTAATGAAGAAAACATTCACGCTGAATCATGAGAAAATCAAATACCCTCGTATGGTTGATGCTGCAAAGCATGAAGTGAAAAAATATTTGAAAAGAGAACGTAATAAAACTTTACCTGTTGATGCCGACTACTGGGCATTTGATTGTAAGTTTGGTAACACAGCTGAAGAGGCCCAAGTGGTTCACGTTGCTGAAATTAACAATCACATCAGTGAAATTGAAAAGCAAGGTTTAACCTCTTTCTACTTAGAGATTTTAGCAAGACCTGCACAACGTCAAGACTTCGATGAAGGTGATGACGAATAAAGCGCTAAGTTGCGTTTAGTGTAGTTTTTGAAATGGGCCAAGTGGCCCATTTTTTGTGGTTGTTACTTATACACTATGACACTTTTTATACTTTTTATTACTGCCGCAAGGACAGGTATCATTGCGTTTCACTTTAATATCAGCAACCGGTGTGATCTCACCATCAAGGTATCGCCACTGTTCATCTTCTTTAATAAATCTTGAATGCTCAGCCAGCTCGCAATACAAGTCTTGATAAAAGTAATGGGCTTTAAACTTTACAAACCCTTTTTCATCATTATAACCAGAATCTAATACGGTTAAGTTTATAAAGCGGCAACTAGTTGCAAAGTCCTTAATTTCTGATAGTGAGTTTTCAGCTTGCTTTTCTTTTGCGTAACTTTCACGAACAAAAGCCGCGTTTTTAACCGCATATGCACTGTAGCGAGCACGCATAAGTTGCTCAGGTGTTTGTGGCTGTTTGGTTTTTAAATGAAAAGGTTCACAGCAATCAGCATAAAGTTGCTGACTGCCACAAAAACATAGTAGTGCGTTAGAGGTCATAATAAATGTACTGTGTATTAAAACGCTAGTTTACCAAGCTTATTGCGTTAGTGAAATCTCAGCTTGAGCGCTTTTTTTGCTAAAGCAATACAGCTTAGTGCGTGTATGGCTCAGGTTTAATGATAACTGTGATAGTTGCTGATTATTTATTATGTCGGTCCAGGTGATCACCGCTGCAAAATTTCCATTGTGAAGTGCAGAACTTAAAACATACTCTATATTAACTAAATGTTTTTGGCGTATAACTAATAATTTACTGGTATCAATTGAACATGAATCAAGTAACGCTTTACTAGGTACATGGTCTGGCGCAATTAAAAGTGTCCATGCATTTAAGCTATTGTATTGGTGTAATACTTTTAATAATTCAAACGTCGCTGAAATCTCATCTTCAATTTGTACAACGTTAACACAATCAGATTGGTCATCTTGTTGGTAGCTCTTAACTGTTCTTACGGTAATAGGCTGTAACATAATCGTCTCACTCACTGGGTTTTTATACAGTACATGTATACAGTAGTTTATACAGTTGTTTGGTGCAAGTGTTTTTTGCTATTTTTTTGTACAGTTATTCAGCTGAGCACGATAATGAAACTATTTAAAAATAAATAGTTCATATATAACAATAGATTATAATTTTTTAGGATGAATACTTTTGACGGTAGCTTTTTAATCTATAACTAAATAAATCTTGAAATGCATGAGGTATACAGTAGTTTAAAAAATTAAGCGTTGTTGCATTTAGCATATAAACGCTTAATTAATTTACAGATGAAATGAGTTACAAGGCAGTAAAATTATTTTTCGTGACTTATAGGGATCAAATGTGAAAATTGTAACTGATGAATTTGTTCATATAAGCTGGCAGCATAACATTGGGCGTCTTTAAGTCGTTTAGTGCTAATGTGCTTACGTATATCGCTCATTGCTTCTATTGCTGGCTCATATCCTTGGCTACTAGCTAAGCTAAGCCACGCAGCCCCATGAAATACGCTTTGTGGTACGCCTTGTCCTTTAATAAAAAACAGCCCTAAGTAAAACTGTGCACGATAGTTTCCTGCCATTGCTGCTAAACGCATCCATTTTGCGGCTAAAGCACCTTGTTCATTTTTAAGGTAATAAAGGGCTTTATTTAATGTGTCTTGATCGGTGCTTTTAGAGCTCGCAGGGAGGCTTGCATCGCTTGGTTGCGTTACAAAAGAAAGAATGTTGTCTAATTGTTGCTCTAAGTCTTGGCCACTTGGTGTCGTTTTGATCATGCTACTTCGTTTGTTATTTTAATCACTTAGCTAGTTTAGTATATAGCAAGGTAAAATGTCCTGTAAAAAGTTATTTTTATGCTAAAATCTCGCCACTTTTTACAACCACAAGTTTATTATGCTCGAAGCCTTATTTAAAATCCGTGCAAATGATTCTTCGGTTCGCCGTGAATGTATTGCCGGTATGACTACATTTATTACGATGGTTTATATCGTATTCGTTAACCCAGCTATGCTTGCAGAAGCCGGTATGGACCAAGGTGCCGCATTTGTTGCCACCTGTATTGCTGCTGCAATAGGGTGTTTTATTATGGGTTTGTGGGCCAATTATCCACTGGCATTGGCACCGGGTATGGGATTAAATGCATTTTTTACCTATGGCGTTGTGTTAGGTATGGGCTATAGTTGGCAAGCAGCGCTGGGCGCGGTATTTATGTCAGGCTGTATATTTTTAATATTAAGCTTATTTAAGGTGCGTGAATGGATTATTAATGCAATCCCTCTGGTGCTTAAACAAGCAATAGCAACCGGTATTGGTGCATTTTTAGCACTTATCGCGCTTAAAAGTGCTGGTATTATTGTATCAAGCCCTGCAACACTTGTGCAGCTAGGCGATATAACGTCACCGGGTCCGTTATTAGCTATTTTTAGTTTTTTTGTTATTGCGGCATTACTTTATCGCGACTTTAAAAGCGGCGTGCTTATTAGTATTTTGCTTGTCACCGCGATTGCAGTGTCGATGGGATTAGTTGAATATCATGGTGTTGTTGCAATGCCACCTTCAATAATGCCGACGTTTATGCAACTTGATTTTAGTGCTGCTTTTGAACTGTCTATGCTAAGTGTTATTTTTGCGTTTTTATTTGTTGATTTATTTGATACCTCAGGGACGTTGGTAGCTGTTACTCAAAAAGCGGGTCTAGCAGATAAAAACGGCAATATGCCGCGTTTAGGTCGTGCATTAAGCGCTGATAGCACTGCAACTATAGCCGGTGCAATGCTAGGTACTTCAACAACGACCTCATACATAGAGTCTGTAGCCGGGGTATCAGTGGGTGGTCGAACGGGTCTAACGGCTGTGGTTGTAGGTTGCTGCTTTTTATTGATGATGTTTTTTGCTCCTTTAGCACAAATGGTACCAGCATACGCAACAGCAGGAGCAATCTTATACGTATCTGTTCTAATGCTACAAAACTTAAAATTTGTAAATTGGGATGATATGACCGATGCAATTCCAGTGAGTGTTGTACTATTAATGACACCGTTGACCTTCTCAATTGCACACGGTATTGCACTGGGCTTTATCTCTTACACCGCGGTTAAAGTGCTGTGTGGTAAAAAAGATCAGGTAAGTATTAGTGTCTGGATTTTAACTGCATTGTTTATTGTTAAGTTTGCATTTTTATCTTAATGCTTATGTTAAAAACGCGATTTAGTCTGGGTAAGTAAATTTATATCGTGACTAAATTTTAGCAATAAAAAAAGCCCATACAGCTGTATGGGCTTTTTTATTAGGTAACGAATTACCATTTCTTTTTCGGTGCAAACAGCACGTCTAAATCATCTTGCTCTTGCTCATTCTTTTTCTTCAATGATGTGGCATTGGATGCCTTTAGTTCATTGCTTATTGTTTCTAGGTAACCCTCAACTTCAGCTCGTTTTGCCGTAATGTAATCATCAGTAAATGATACACTGATAAGCGTCGCCGATGCTTTTTCAAAGTATTGCCTAGCAGATCCTATCATCCCGGCTGTTTGCGCTGCTATACCACGTTTTATTTGGCTTTCAATGTTTATTCTTAGCTGCAGTTTTTCAAGGCGCTTATCTTCTGCAATAAATACCTGGCTGTCTACTTTGCCTTTATTATGCTCAGAACGAATAATAGTACGAAGCTTTTTAATACCCTGTATCAGCGATATCAGTTGTTTGTCGTTACTTGGTAATACAAAGCCTTCAGAGCCGTCTTGAATAGGGTTTTGCAGTCGCTCTTTCGCTTCTTTTAAGCGATTTTTAAGCCCGCTACCACCGCTTGAAATAGATACCATATTACTGAGTGCATCATGAATACGACGTTGTAATACTCGCTGAGTTGCCTCTGAGAGTGGGATGTTGGCACTATTCATCAGTGCTTCTTCAGTTTCTTCAATGATAACTTTTTGTTTTGTTAGCTCTTTACGTCGTTCAGCTTCTTGTTTTTCTTTGTGTTGTTGAACAGCACTAACCCATAGTGCGATGACGATAAGCGCAACAATTAGTACAATTATAATGGAAACGATCATGTTATAATTCTCAAATTCTTAACCTTATCCACTAATCTTACATTAAATATATAAAAGGTGGGAAACTTTGCGCTGATTAACTAAAAAAAGTACCAATATAAAGCGTTTAAATCTTAATATGTTATGTTTGGTTTACTGATAATCATTGCTACCTCAACTTTACTTATTGTGTTAACCTGAAATTTCAATAAATTAATTGTTATATTATGTAACTTTAATCAGCCTTTTATATAGTTAGTTACCTATTAATTATAGGGTGCGCTTTAATCTGTCAATGTGAATTATAACGAAACTACATAGCCATGAAATTACAACAACTTAGATATATCGTAGAAGTTCAAAATCATAAATTAAACGTTTCAGCTACCGCTGAGAGTTTATTTACCTCCCAGCCTGGTATTTCTAAGCAAGTACGTATGTTAGAAGATGAACTAGGTGTACAAATTTTTGGCCGTAGTGGTAAACATTTAACTCACGTTACAGGTGCTGGCGAGGAAATCATTAATATATCGCGAGAAATACTCTCAAAAGTTGAGGGTATTAAAGCGGTGGCTAATGAGCATACGTTGCCCGATCAAGGTAAACTTAATATTGCGACTACGCACACGCAAGCACGTTATGCGTTACCAAGCGTAATTAAAGGCTTTACCCAAAAATACCCAGCAGTGTCATTGCATATGCACCAGGGTACGCCGCAACAAATATCTGATGCAGCTGCCCGCGGTGATGCAGATTTTGCCATTGCTACCGAAGCACTGCATTTATATTCAGATTTAGTTATGTTGCCTTGTTATCACTGGAATCGTAGTATTGTGGTTGCTAAAGATCATCCTCTTGCGAAAAAAGTCGATAACTTAACAGTGGCAGATATAGCGCAGTATCCTTTGATCACTTATGTATTTGGTTTTACTGGTCGTTCTGAGCTTGATAAAGCATTTAACGCCTATGGTCTTGAGCCACATATTGTATTTACCGCCACCGACGCCGATGTTATTAAAACGTATGTGCGCTTGGGATTAGGTGTCGGTGTGGTTGCATCTATGGCAATTGATCAGGTAAACGATAGCGACTTAGTGTGCATTGATGCTAGCCATTTATTTGAAGCGAGTACGACTAAAATTGGTTTTAGAAAGGGCAGCTTTTTACGTACCTACATGTATGATTTTATAGAACGTTTTGCACCGCATTTAACCAAAGAGCGAGTAGAGCGAGCAAGTTTGCTGCGTAATCAAGAAGATGTTGATAAATTATTTGCTGATATCGAATTACCGGTTAAATAACAGCTACACAGTAATGAAAAAGCCGCTTAGTTTTACAACTAAGCGGCTTTTTTTATGCTATCTAATTAACACTCGATAATGTTAACAGCTAATCCACCGCGAGCGGTTTCTTTGTATTTTGTTTTCATATCGTTACCGGTATCGAGCATGGTTTTAATTACTTTATCAAGCGATACTTTTTGTTCACCACTGCCGCGAATAGCAAGGCGAGAGGCATTAATTGCTTTAATAGCGCCCATTGCATTACGTTCGATACAGGGTACTTGCACTAAGCCGCCGACAGGGTCGCAGGTTAAGCCTAAATTATGTTCCATGCCAATTTCAGCGGCATTTTCTACGTGTACCACGTTACCACCAACAATTTCAGTCAGCGCACCAGCAGCCATTGAACAGGCAACACCAACTTCACCTTGGCAACCCACTTCAGCACCTGAGATAGAGGCATTTTTTTTGTATAAAATACCAATAGCGGCCGCGGTTAATAAATACCGAGTAGCAATGTCGCGATCAACTTCTTTGATAAAAGTATGATAGTACATTAACACGGCTGGTAGGATACCAGCTGCACCATTTGTTGGTGCAGTAACCACACGACCGCCTGCTGCATTTTCTTCATTTACTGCTAATGCGAATAAATCAACCCAATCCATAGCGCGAAGTGGATCGTTACTCACTTCTACATTAAGTTTTAAATATAAACTTGGTGCACGGCGTTTTACTTTCAACCCACCGGGTAAAATACCTTCGGTGCGCATACCACGTTCAATACAGGCTTTCATTACTTGCCAAATATTAAATAGCTCGTCTTTAATGGCTTCTTCGCTACGTAGGGTTTTTTCGTTTTTCATCATTAACGTAGAGACGCTGTAACCCGATTCTTTACACATTTCGAGTAATTCTTTAGCCGACCCAAACGGGAATGGGGCAGGGTTTTCTTCGCGTATATCTAAAGCGGCTTGTTTTTCTTTTTCAAACTCTTCATCCGTAACAATAAACCCGCCACCAATAGAGTAGTAAACTTTGCTATATACTTTTTCGCCATTGTTATAGGCAATAATTTCCATTGCGTTGGAATGTTTAGGGAGTGTTTTTCTGCGATGAAAAACAATAGCGCCTTGTTTAGGGAATTTAGCTTTATGAGTTTGGTTTAGATAAATAACCTGCTCATTTTCTATTTTTGCTAAAATATCGTCCACTAAATCGGCATCAATGGTTTCAGGGTCATAACCGGCTAGGCCAAGGATCACTGCTTTTCCCGAACCATGACCAACACCTGTTTGCCCCAGTGAGCCGTAAAGCTCTACTTTTACATCGGTTACATTTGCTAATAGTTGTTGCTCATCTAGGTCATTAACAAATAAGCGTGATGCACGCATTGGGCCGACGGTATGTGACGATGAGGGGCCAATACCAATGCTAAACATGTCAAATGCACTGATCATAATGTGTGTCTCTACTTAGTTTTCTCAGCATTAAGCTGTTCTTTGAACGGTCGACTATAATAACGTGGAAATGCAGGTGTGTAACCCTTATTAGCAAAGATTTAAACTGGTATGGCGAGTTGTTTTGTAAAGTTTTTAATAATGCTGGCTGTGGCACCCCACAAAAGCCCGTGAGGAGTGATAAAGCCATTTAAAGTTAGGGCTCTTCCATTACGTTCAAAGGGGATTGGTTGCCAATTAGCTTCGTTGTTCAGCGCTTTTATAGAGAGCAAAAAGCTGGCTTGTACTTCGTTGTGATCGTTCTCCCATACCGTTTCTTTTTTAATTAAGCCCACAAAAGGACGTATAGTAAATCCAGTAAGGGTAGAGTATTGGGGCAGCTGGCCTAAAACTTGAACATTATGCGGGGGAATGTTTAGCTCCTCATGTAATTCACGCAGTGCCGTGGTGCGCAGGTTAACATCATTAATTTCAAATTTACCACCCGGTAAACAAATCTCCCCAGGGTGGTGATGTAAATAGGTTGGCCGCTTACACAATAAAACATGTGCTTCGTTATCTATATCAATCAAAGGTAGCATCACTGCACTGGCGCGCTTTTTTTTATTATCTTTGAGCTGATCCACGGCTAAACTGCGGTTTAATTGAAAACGAGCCGAAATGGTTTCACTATTCAAAGCGACCTTCATTTAATATAGGGAGTATTTTATTTACTTTATCGTATGTTTCTTGATATTCCAATTCGACTTTTGAATCAGCAACAATGCCACCGCCAGCCCAACAATGTATTTGCTGATGATGAGTAACTAAAGTTCGAATGGTAATACTGGTATCCATATTACCGCAGGCGCTAATATAGCCAATAGAGCCACAATAAATGCTGCGTCTGTGCGGCTCCAGCTCTTCTATTATTTCCATTGCGCGTACTTTTGGTGCGCCAGTAATAGAGCCTCCAGGGAATGCGGCTTCAAGCTGATCGACTGCCGTTTTTCCTTCATCAAGGGTTGAGGTGACCGTACTTACCAAATGGTGTACCGCCGGAAAACTTTCAATAGCAAATAATGAAGGCACAACAACAGAGCCCGGTTTTGCGACTTTACCTAAATCATTTCGTAACAGATCCACTATCATTACATTTTCAGCACGGTCTTTAGTGGAATTTGCCAATAATGTGGCTTGTTTTGCATCTTCTAAAGCATCGGCTTTACGTGGTAGCGTGCCTTTAATAGGTTTTGTTTCTACCTTGTTGTCGTGCACTGCAATAAAACGCTCGGGTGATATTGATAAAATAGCGCCTTGAGGATGATTTATAAAACTAGAAAAAGGCGCTTTATTGGCCTGCGTTAATTTAACATAAGCCGCCCAAGGAGAGCCTTGGTAATGTGCGCTAAAACGCTGAGCTAAATTAATTTGATAACAGTCACCACTTTTTAAGTATTCTTCAATGGCGGCAAATTTTTCGCTATAACTCCTCTGACTCATATTTGACTGCCACTGTGATGTAAGCGAAAAGCTTTCATGTTTAGGTGGTTGCGCTAAATGCTGCTGATACTGCGAGAGACGATTTACATTGGGCTGTGAAACATAAAACCAAGTATCCAGTTGTTTATCGTAAATGAGTGCATCAAGGTACAGTCCAACGGCCATTTGTGGTAAATCAATATCGTTTAAAGCACTGCTTGGCAGTTGCTCTATGGTACGCCCTAAGTCATAACCAAAATAACCAAGCCAGCCACCATTAAAGGGTAAATTGTTAGCGGCTTTTGTTGTATCAAGCTTTGCTAATTCATCGTTCATTATTTCAAAGCAGCTTTTAGCACTCGCTTGGTTATTAAAAACAGTTTGATTATTTTTAACTTCCAGGGTGCTTTGAGGTTCAATCGCAATCATGTCAAAACGACTGTTAATGTGATCGCTATCACCCGAATCTAGCAAAATAGCGTAGGGTAAATGAGCAAAATGCGAAAATACCTCTATACAATTTTGTGATATGGCTAATTCAACACAATTTTTTTTATTGTTTAGCATTTACTGCCCCTTTAAGAACTGGCTCGAAACGGGCTGGGAGGGTATCATAAGTCAAATTTTTTTGGCAGCGTTTAGTGAGCGCTGTGGTTGAAAACAGTTCGAACCACCGTCACGGGTTTGATAAAGCTTACGTGCAGCGTGCGTAACAACAACTTAAGGAACCACTATGAGTACAATTCGTCAGCAAGACTTTATTGATAGCATCGAAGATGCCTTGCAATACATCTCGTTTTACCATCCTCTTGATTTTGTTCAAGCGCTAGAAAAAGCGTACAACAAAGAGCAAAGCAAAGCTGCTAAAGATGCGATTGCGCAAATTTTAATTAACTCGCGTATGTCGGCAGAAGGTAAGCGCCCGCTGTGTCAGGATACTGGGATCATCACCTGTTTTGTAAAAGTAGGTATGGATGTTAATTGGGATAAAACCGACTTAACAGTACAACAAATGGTTGATGAGGGGACGCGTCGTGCGTACTTAAATCCAGATAACCCATTGCGTGCATCGATTGTTGCCGACCCTGCGGGAACACGTAAAAATACTAAAGATAATACGCCATCAGTGGTACACATTGACTTAGTTGCAGGCGATAAAGTTGAAGTGATGGTGGCTGCTAAGGGTGGTGGCTCAGAGAACAAAAGTAAAATGGTGATGTTAAACCCATCTGACGATGTGGCTGAGTGGGTTGAAAAAACGCTACCAACAATGGGGGCGGGTTGGTGTCCACCAGGCATGCTAGGCATAGGTATTGGTGGCACGGCAGAAAAAGCAGCGGTAATGGCGAAAGAGTCATTAATGGATCCGGTTGATATTCATGAACTAATTGAGCGCGGCGCAGAAACAACAGAAGAAAAACTGCGTTTAGAAATCTTTGAACGTGCGAATAAGTTAGGTATTGGTGCGCAAGGCCTTGGCGGTTTAACCACGGTTGTTGATATTAAAATTAAAACGGCGCCAACTCACGCGGCTTCAAAGCCAGTGGTTATGATCCCAAATTGTGCTGCTACGCGCCACGTACACTTTACGCTTGATGGTTCAGGCCCTGCGAATTTAAAAGCACCTAAATTGGAAGATTGGCCAGAAGTGACTTTCGAAGTCGGTGAGGGCACACGCCGTGTTAATTTGGATACCCTGACTAAAGAAGACACTAAAGAATGGAAAATGGGTGAAACCGTTTTACTATCAGGTACTATTTTAACGGGTCGAGATGCTGCTCATAAGCGTCTGCAAGATATGATTAACTCAGGGGAAGGTTTACCTGAAGGTGTTGATTTTGATAACAAGTTTATTTACTACGTTGGTCCTGTGGATGCAGTAGGCGATGAAGCAGTAGGTCCTGCTGGCCCGACAACGGCTACTCGTATGGATAAATTTACCGACATGATGTTAGAAAAAACAGGCATCGTGGGAATGATTGGTAAAGCTGAACGAGGCCCAGCAACGGTTGAATCTATTAAAAAGCATCAGTCAGTGTATTTAATGGCTGTAGGTGGTGCGGCATACTTAGTATCTAAAGCAATTAAAAAAGCACGTGTTGTTGCGTTTGAAGATTTAGGTATGGAAGCTATCTACGAATTTGAAGTAGAAGATATGCCAGTAACGGTTGCCGTTGACAGTGAGGGTGCAAATGCCCACACCCAAGGTCCTGCAATTTGGAAAGCAAAAATTGAAGAACTAGACAGCAAAATGAAGTAAATTTGCGAAGTAATCATAAAAGCGAGCACCCTGTGCTCGTTTTTTTATTTTTAAATTTGCAGATACTTATACACCTCAGACCAGTTTGTGCTACATAGGCAATTTTTGTATAAGCCATTGTATTTTATGAGCTAGTGTTCATTTTCAAGATGTACGATTAAGTTTACATATAAATTTAGAGTGACGTTCACGTAAGCGTAAACTTTAATTGCGGTGGTGTTTTTAGCTTTTATATTTAATGAAATGATTATTATTGATTTTTTTATGCATTTTTATCGCAAGAAGTCGTTTTGTTTTTCAGTTGAGTGCGGTTTATTTGGTTTATCTACTCATAGTATAGCGAACCAGTATCTGAAGTGATAAAGTCTCGTCAATTTGTAGCGTGCTTGCCCAAAAGGGCTCATTATTTTCGGAGTATTTAAAGTGGTTGTATTTAATCAAGTTGAATTTGATAACCATGAACAAGTGGTTTTTTGTTCAGACAAAGCGTCTGGTTTAAAGGCCATTATTGCGGTACATAACACAAACTTAGGCCCAGCTGTAGGCGGTTGTAGAATGTGGGATTATGCCAACGATGAGGATGCAGTATACGATGTACTGCGTCTATCAAAAGGGATGACCTATAAAAATGCTGTGGCACGCTTGCCATTTGGTGGTGGTAAGTCAGTTATTATTGGTAATGCAAAAGAGATCAAGTCTGAACAGCTATTCCGTGCATTTGGTCGTCAATTAGAGCGTTTAAATGGCAGTTACTACTCAGCAGAAGACGTAAACATCACCTGTGATGATGTTGCCTTAATGAACAAAGAAACAAACTACGTGCTAGGCCTTGAAGGAAAAAGTGGTAATCCATCGCCATTTACAGCTTACGGCACGTTTTTAGGTATGAAAGCAGCGCTCCATCATCAACGCGGCATTCAAGATTTCTCAGGTATTAAAGTGGCTGTGCAAGGTTTAGGTGCAGTGGCTTATGGCTTGTGTAAACACTTGGCTGAAGCTGGTGCAGAATTATTTGTTACTGATATTAACCAAGCTGCAGTTGAGCGTGTAGTAAACGACTTTGGTGCAACAGCGGTTGGTATTGATGAAATATACGACTTAGATGTTGATGTATATGCGCCTTGTGCGTTAGGTGCCACTATCAATGACACAACAATCCCTCGTTTAAAAGCAACAATTGTTGCAGGTTGTGCAAATAATCAGCTTGCAGAGTCACGCCATGGTGAAATTTTACGTGAAAAAGGTATTTTATACGCACCAGATTATGTAATAAATGCAGGCGGTATTATTAACGTGTATTACGAAACAGCACCTGAAGGTTACAGTAAAGAGGCGTCTAATAAACACGTAGAGAAGATTTTCGATACATTAGCTGAAATCTTTACACGCAGTGAAAAAGAGCAAAAATCAACGCATTTAATTGCTGATGAACTTGCTCAAGAAATTATTGAAAACGGACTTTAAGTTTTCACACGGTTCAAAAAAGGAGCGACTATCGCTCCTTTTTTTATGCCTATATAAGACTTTGGTATAACTACACCTAAAGCATCATTTTAATTAATGCGAATATAGGCAAAGCGAGGTAAAATTTTACTTTTGCTCTGTGTATATACTTTATGTCTTCTGCCGATTTATCTCTTCGGGCTATTGATTTTGATCAGTGGCCGCGCAAACAACATTTTGAATTGTTTCAAAACTTCACTCAGCCTTATTTTAATGTGTGTGTAAAGCTCAGTGCTAAAAAGTTATATACCGCGTGTAAACAAACTAATCGTGCTTTTTTTCATGGTTATGTTTATTGCTTATTAAAAGCATGTCATGAGTTTGAGCCGATGATGCTGCGTATTGTTAATCAAAAACCTTATTATTTAAACACCACGCGCGCGAGTGTGGTTGAGCTTGCCGATGATGATTCGTTTCGTTTTAGTTATTTTAAACAACATAACTCGTTAAATGAGTTTGCAAATAAAGCAAAAGCGATTAGTCATAAAGCAAAGTTAAACCCGCTGTTTTCTGATGCTTTTGCGGCAACAGAAGGGCAAGCTGATTTAATTCACGTTTCTGTTTTACCTTGGTTAAACTTTAGTAGCTTTTCGCATGCGTTTACCCAGGGTCAAAGCTGTGGCATTCCTAAATTTGTGTTCGGCCAATACAACCCTAATACCGGCGAAATGCCACTCTCCATTGATGTTCATCATGCGTTACTAGATGGACTACATGTGGCTAAGTTCGTTCAACAATTACAACATACATTTGATAGTTTAAGTGATAATACTTAATGAAAAAGTTGTAAGTCTTATGTTATTATTTGTTGGTGATGTTTTTTAATTAAATTTTCACCTTGAATTTACTCAAATATAAAAACTAATAATTATAAAGGCAGTGTCTGATGAATCGCTTGGTGATTTTATGCTTCTTGTTGGTGATTTTTACTGTTGATGCTCAGCAACAGACTCGCCTGCCGTTGCGCGATTATTTTTTTGAAACGTGGAATACCCGTTCGGGCCTTCCTCACAATAGCATTAATAGCCTTGCACAAACACAAGATGGCTATTTATGGGTAGGTACTTGGGAAGGGCTTGCCCGCTTTAACGGTCAAGAATTTAAACTATTTACCCGCTCAGAAATTACCGATTTGCCTGACTCAGGCGTACGTGCGCTTACCCCCACATCCGATGGCGGCTTACTCATAGCCGGAGCGCGCGGCGGTATTAGTTTATATCAGCACCGACAATGGGACACTCAACCTAATGCCCAAGCAATGGTTAATCACGTATTTAAGAGTAAAAACGAGGATTTGTGATTGGCACTTGAAAATGATGGTGTGTTTTATCGACCTGCCAAAAGCACTCAAGATATCCCAATAATACAAAACGTTAGTGCTTACAGAATAATTGAGGATAAGCAGGGGGTTATATGGGCGGCAACCAGTGATGGGCTGTATAAAATAGTTAACTACACGGCTACATTGATGACTCCACATCATGGTTTGCCAGATGCACCTGTATATACTCTATTGATTACTCGTGAAGGTCGTCTTGTTATTGGCAGTGAAAGAGGTGCGCGAGTATTAAATGGCAATGTGTTCGAGTCGCCCCATCCACAGCTTAATGCCGAGTCTATTTCTAGTTTATTAGAAGATAACCATGGTGATTTATGGTTTGGCACTATTAATAAAGGGGTATTTAGGCTTAGTGTTGATGGCATAGAACAATTAGATGCTAAAAATGGCTTACCTGCAAACCGCATATTGTCGTTATTGCAAGACAGAGAAAACAGTATTTGGGTAGGTACCAACGCGGGTGTATTTAGATTAAGAGAAGCCCCGTTTTCATCGTGGGGAAAAAAGCGAGGCTTATCTAGCGACTACGTACGAACGGTACTTTCACATTCTGATGGCAGTTTATGGATAGGCGGGAGTACAGGCTTAGATCGGCTGCAAAATAATAAAATTATCCATATTAAAGGCACTAAGCAAGGCTCTCCTTATTCAGTATTGAGCTTACTTGAACAAAGCCAAGGTGATGTTTGGGTCGGTACTTATACTTCAGGTGTGTTAAAGGTGGTGAATAACGAGCTTGTACCTTACTTAAATCGTGATAATGGCCTTGGTAGTAATGAAGTACGCTCGTTACTTTTTGATTCAAAAAATCGTTTATGGATAGGTTCAGCCATGGGGTTAACGCGAGTTAATACCGACGGCAGTTTAGTGCAATTTACTAATGAGAAAGAGTTACCGAGTGGCTTTATTCTAGCTTTGAGTGAGGATAAGAGGGCTAATATTTGGATAGGCACTGGCAATGGCGTAGTAGTTTACAATACCCAAACGGATAAATTTAAACCAATTCAGTTCCCTAAAGCGTTTTCGGCTAAATATGCGTTTGGCTTTTATATTGACGATAAATATACTTGGATGGCGACCGATAGAGGTTTATTGCGTTATCAACATTCAAATGGCCATATGACTATTTTAGGGAGGGAGTTAGGATTACCGGTTGATAAGCTTTTTCAAATTGTGCCCTTTAAAGATTCACTTTGGCTATCAAGTAACCGTGGCATTATTGAAGTTAATTATAAGCAGGTTAATCAGCTATTAGATTCAGCTACAAAAGGTAGTCAGACGCTAGCTTTTCAATTATACGATGAGGGCGATGGCATGCTCAGTGCGCAAGCCAATGGAGGGTCAACGCCTTCGGCTACAGCGCATTCAGATGGTACTATTTGGTTTGCCACCGCAAAAGGGGTGAGTACGGTTAAACCCGCGCGATTAAAAGAAGCCACCGAGATACCGTTACCAACTATTGTAGAAAGTTTTTCTGTAGATGGTAAACCCATGTTATTGCCTGTTGATGGTGAAACACTTGTTTTGCCACCTGGAGTTACACGGCTGTCGTTCCATTATGCGGGCTTAAGTTTTATTATGCCGCAGCGATTAAACTTTCAAACAAAAATGAAAGGTTTTAATGATGAATGGGTCGATCGTTTGCACATTGCGACAGCTGAGTATACTAATTTACCCGCGGGAAAATATTCATTTGCAGTGCGTTCTGCCTATCCTAATACCGATTGGCAGCAAAATGACAAAGTGATTCATTTTGAAATTCAATCGCATTTTTGGCAAAAAACCAGCTTTAAGTTATTAGTGTTTTTTATTTTTGTTGTTGTTATATACAGCGCATATCGTTATCGCTTGTACCACTATAAACAAGTAGAAAAAGAATTAACCAGCCGAGTGGTGAAGCAAACTCAAGCACTGCAAGAGCAAGCAAGTGCCTTTGCTTATCAAGCCACGCATGATCAGCTCACTGACTTACCTAACCGTCGGGCATTTGATGGTTGGTTAGCCGACAATTTTGCAGATTTTAAAGCGCGTAATACCCCGCTTGCGATTGCAATTATGGATATTGACCACTTTAAACGAATTAATGATGGCTGGTCTCATTTGATTGGCGATCAGGTTATATGCGAAGTCGCCAATATTCTTAAAGCGCATTGTAAAGGCGAGCAAGAAGTGGCTCGTTGGGGCGGTGAAGAATTTACATTTGTATTTCCTGACATGAATACTGTGCAAGCACAGCAATTATGTGAGCAATTACGCAAAGAAATCGAAAATAAAGATTTTTCGTCTATTGCCCAGGGGCTTAGCGTAACCGTGAGCTTTGGTGTTTCTGACTCAGATAACGTCGATGATTATGATCGGTTATTATCACATGCTGACCAAGCTTTGTATAAAGCTAAAAACAATGGCCGAAATCGAACTGAAGTGGTGTGATTGAAAAACAGCTCTTCAGTACCCATATTATTTAAATAATCGAGGACGCGGTGTTTTAGCGTTAAAGCTAAATGGTTTGACTTAGGGTGAGCCAATGATAAATGCGCTATTACTTTTTGTTTTAATTGTATTTATAGCCATTTTTTGGCGTTGGTCTGATATTCAAAATACCCTATGGCGTCGTAAATACAGTAACTTATCATTAAGCCCACAACAGCATGCGCTGTTAATACGGGCTATGCCAATCTATAACAAAATGACCGATGCAGAGCGAGCCAAGTTAGCATCTCATATTGTATGGTTTCTAAATGAAAAACGTTTTGTTGGCTGCGATGGTTTAAAACTTACAGAGCCAATGAAACTGATTATTGCCGCTGATGCTTGCCTGCTGGTATTGCACAAGCCCTGGCCTTTGTATAAAAACGTTAAAGAAATTTTACTCTATCCCAGCGCCTATTATGCGCCTCAGTCGAGTCGTGATAACGCTGGCCTTGTTAGTTTTCATAATACCGTAAGGCAGGGTGAGTCGTGGCCAGGAGGCACGCTGGTGCTGAGCTGGCATGATGTGCTTGAGGGTAATCGCTTACCCAGTGATGGGCATAATTTAGTGTTTCATGAGTTTGCGCATCAACTTGATCAAGAAACCGGTAAAACCACCGGCACGCCACTGCTTTCATCGCAGGCTCAATATCAACAATGGAGCAAGGTATTTAGCCGAGCATTTTCGCAGTTAAAAACGTACGTAGCCTATAGTATGCCGCATGTTATTCATAGTTACGGAGCTACAAATGAGGCTGAATTTTTTGCGGTGATCACCGAAACATTTTTAGAGAAACCTGCGGATTTACGGCGTGAAGACCCCGAGATTTATCGTCTGCTGGTGGATTTTTATCAATTTGATCCTATCGTTTGGCATTAATTTTATGCACTTCATCCTATTACGCTGGTAACTTGCTAGCGTTTTTGTTGCAATCATGTAATAGAGCAACACACAGCAACAATAATAAGTGAGATAAGCATGAAAAAAATGCTGCGAACAGCGCTTGCGTTATCGGTTTCATTGGCATTAGGCCAAGTACACGCAGAGCAAACAGATGAAACAAAATGGCAAGTTGATTCACCAAAAGGACAATTTGTAGATGCATCTATTAGTGTGCAACAAGGCACATGGATGAATTTAGATATAAGCCCTGACGGAGAAACCTTAGTATTTGACTTACTGGGCGATATTTACACTATGCCAATGAGTGGTGGTAAAGCCACACAAATAACCTCAGATATCGCATGGCAAATGCAGCCGCGTTTTAGCCCCGATGGTAAACATATCGCATTTACCTCAGACCAAGGTGGCGGTGATAATATTTGGGTTATGGATGTTAATGGCGAGAACCAAACCGCAGTAACGGACGAAACGTTCCGTTTACTTAATAGTCCGGCATGGAGCCCTGATGGCGATTATTTAGTTGCGCGTAAGCACTTTACCGCTAGTCGCTCTTTAGGCGCGGGTGAAGTATGGCTCTATCATAAAGCGGGTGGTAAAGGGGTTCAACTGACTAAACGTGAAAACGATCAAAAAGATTTAGGTGAGCCGATGTTTTCACCTGATGGTCGTTATGTTTATTTTTCTCATGATGCAACCCCAGGTAAAACCTTTCATTATTCAAAAGACTCGGTTGCGGGTATTTATAAAATTAAGCGTTATGACCGCGAAACGGGTGAAATAGAAACGATTATTAGTGGTATGGGTGGGGCAATCAGACCGACCCCGTCACCTGATGGTAAAAAACTTGCCTATATAAAGCGTGATGACTTTCAAACTAGTTTGTACTTATACGATTTAACCAGCGGTGAGCATATCAAACTATATGACAAGCTAGAGCGCGATATGCAAGAAACGTGGGCTATTCATGGGGTATACCCAACAATTGCGTGGACACCAGATAATGAAGAACTAGTATTTTGGGCTGGTGGCACCCTTCATAAACTCAATGTCGATGATAAATCTGTCAGCGATATTGCATTCAAAGTAGATACCACGAAAAAAATTCAAAAAGCAGTGCGTTTTACTCAAAATATCGATACTGAAGAGTTTGATGTAAAAATGCTGCGAAATGTACAAATTAGCCCAGATGGTGAAACAGCACTTTTTGAAGCACTGGGTCATATTTATAAACGCGATTTAGACTCAGGAAAAATCAAACGTTTAACCAAGCAAACCGATCATTATGAGTTATTTCCACAGTACTCTCGTGATGGTAAAAAAATTGTCTACACCACGTGGGACGATAATGAACAAGGGACAGTACGGGTTGTTTCTGCACGCAGTGGTCGCGGCGATACGATTACCGACGAACCGGGTAAATATGTAGAGCCTACCTTTAGTCCAGATGGCAAAACAGTGGTATATCGTAAAGCCAGCGGCGGCAGCATTTTAAATCCTAAATGGTCACTGCATCCTGGGGTTTACAGTGTCAGTGCTAAAGGCGGTAAAAGTGAGTTAATTTCTAAAAGTGGCTACCAACCGCAGTTTGGCAGTGCCAATGATCGTGTTTATATTATGAGCCCATGGCCTAAACCGACGTTGAGTGTGGTTGAGCTTGAAAGTAAAAAAGTGCGCAAACTCTATGAATCAGAGCATGCCACTGAATTTAGGGTCTCACCTGATGGTGAGTACTTAGCATTTGCAGAGCGCTTTAAAGTGTTTGTAACACCGTTTGTTGAGCGCGGTAAAACCATTAATATTGGGCCTAAAGACAGCCAATTTCCAATTGAGCAATTATCTGTTCGTGCTGGTGAAAATATTAGCTGGAGTGCCAACAGCAATAAACTCTATTGGACACTTGGCCCTGAGCTATACCATGCCAGCTTAGAGGGAATGTTTGCTATTAATAAAGCCGATGACCAAGGCGTTAAAGTCAAAAGCGGGACTAACATTGGTTTTAGTAAAAAAATGGCTGAACCAGAAGGCATGGTTGCCTTAACTGGCGCAAAAATTATTACCATGGACGGCGAAAAAGTCATTGAAAATGGCGTTATTGTTACCGATGGTAAGCATATCAAAGCTATTGGCTCTGCTGCAGATATTAGCATTCCAAAAAATGCTAAGGTTGTTGATGTAACAGGCAAAACAATTATGCCTGGTATGGTTGATGCGCATGCGCATGGCTCACAAGCAAGCGATGAAATTATTCCACAACAAAACTGGAAAAATTTTGCAGGCCTTGCGCTCGGTGTTACCACCATCCACGACCCATCAAACGACACCACTGAAATATTCACTGCCAGTGAAATGCAAAAAGCCGGTATGATTGTCGGCCCGCGTATTTTCTCTACTGGTACTATTTTATATGGCGCGAATATGCCTGGTTATACTTCGCATATTGATTCATTAGATGATGCTAAATTTCATTTAGAGCGCTTGAAAAAAGTAGGGGCATTTAGTGTTAAGTCTTATAACCAACCTCGCAGAGAGCAGCGTCAGCAAGTGATTGAGGCTGGTCGTGAACTTGAAATGATGGTGGTACCAGAAGGGGGCTCATTATTACAACATAACTTGAGTATGGTGGTTGATGGGCATACAGGGATTGAGCATTCCATTCCGGTTGAACATATTTATGATGATATTAAGCAGTTGTGGTCACAAAGTGATGTAGGTTATACACCTACTTTGGTGGTTGCTTATGGCGGTATTTGGGGTGAAAACTACTGGTACGATAAAACTGATGTGTGGAATCATCCTCGATTAAGTAAATTTGTGCCTAAAAACCAATTACTACCACGCTCAATGCGTCGTGTTAAAGCGCCTGATCATCACTATAACCACTTTAACAATGCGCGTGTGGCAGCTGAACTTCAAGATTTAGGCGTACTGGTTAATTTAGGTGCACATGGCCAACGCGAAGGTTTAGGTGCGCACTGGGAAATGTGGATGTTTGCTCAAGGTGGTATGACGCCACTTGAGGCTATTCGAGCATCAACGCTCGATCCTGCCAAATACCTAGGCTTAGATAAAAACGTAGGCTCATTAGAGGTTGGTAAGCTGGCAGATTTAATGGTTATTGATGGCGACCCACTGGAAAACATTCGTGATTCAGACAAAATTGATTACACCATGATCAACGGCCGCTTGTTCGACGCAGCAAGCATGAACGAAGTTGGTAAAAAACAACGTGAACCATTATTTTTTGAATAATATATAGGTTTATTGATAAAAAAGCGGCTAGTCAGTCGCTTTTTTTTTGCTGTATTTATCTAAACAGCTAGAGCTCAGATTAATTATTATGTAGTTAATAACAAGTGACGGGCATAAAAAAACCGCTTAACGCGGTTTCTTTTAAACTGAGCACTCAGTAAATTACACTACACCGCGCGGTAGGCGACAGTCGTGATCTTTACGAGCAAGCTCTACTATCCAAAGCTCTTCTGCTGTGTAACCTTCTTCGTTTTGTGTGATCACGGTGAAAGGCGCTTTTTTCTGTGCTTTTACAGGAGCAGCTTTTTTAGTTTTTTTAGCAGGTGCTTTTACTGCAGCTTTCTTTGTAGACTTACCAGAGCTTAATTCTTTAGTCAGCTCTGCTACATCAGCTAGGCGCATATTCTTGCCGCCATCAACGCTGTACCAGCCAGGTTTAGTTGTTATTTCAGGTTTTTTACCGTTGGCAGCTTCATATGCAGCTTCAAAGGCAGATAACACTTCTGTTTTGTCTAGTTTGCTCATCAGAGACCCTATACGTTGTTTTCACAGATAAAGAAGAGGTATTTATACCTATTTTAGAACTGTTTTTCAATTTTTTGCGATTTTCCTTTCATTTTTAGCGCATAACCGCCAAAATTTGTACAAAATTCAGTGCAAAGTAAGGTAAGCAGTATGCAACGTAGAGAATTTAATCAACTGTTAAACACGTTATTGAAACCAGAAACCATCAATGATTTTTGTCCAAACGGACTACAGGTGGAAGGTAAAGATGAAATACGTACTATAGTAACTGGTGTTACAGCAAGCCAAGCGCTTATTGATGCCGCTATTGAAAAAAATGCGGATGCTATTTTGGTACACCATGGCTATTTTTGGAAAGGTGAGTCGCAACCGATCACAGGCATGAAAAAACGTCGTGTGGCTGCGCTTTTAGCTAACGACATTAATTTATTTGCTTATCATTTACCATTAGATATTCACCCTGAAATTGGCAATAACGCTCAACTGGCACAATTACTCGATATTGAAATTGAGGCGGGTTTAGAGCCAATTAACAACAGTGTCGCGATGAAAGGGCGGTTAAAAACGCCGATAACGGGGTGCGAATTTGCTAAAAAAATAGGCCAAGTACTCAATCGCGAGCCACTAACAAGTTTAGTGCGTAATGATAAAATTGAAACCATTGCGCTTTGCACTGGTGGTGGGCAAGGGTATATTGACTTAGCAGCCGAGCAGGGGTTAGATGCTTACTTAACCGGTGAGGCATCAGAGCAAACTATTCACAGTTCACGCGAACAAAATATCGACTTTTTTGCTGCAGGCCACCATGCCACCGAGCGATACGGTATTAAAGCGCTGGGAGAGCTTCTCGCAGAGCAATATGGTTTTGACGTAACATTTATTGATATAGATAACCCTGTGTAAACGCTTGCCGTAAAAGCAATGCCATTAATGTAACCTACTCATCATTTACCCTGAGTAGGTTATTTAAAATCATCAAAATAACTAACTACTTTATCAAGCCACAGGAAGCTTCTATTCCATTGGTACATAACAGATCTTTCGCTGCAATTATCCCGTTTAAATTAAAATGTTATTTTCTCGCCGCCAGGCAATTCAACGTAAAGGTATAAAATGGAAGGCATGTTAGTTTTAATACAGCAATATGGGTTGTTGGTTTATCTGTTACTTTTTGGTTATTGTGCTTTAAAAAGTGGCTGGCTGCCTTTATTTGCAGGCTATGCTGCACATACCGGTGCACTCGATGTTGGCTATGTTGCTCTGGCAGCTTTTATGGGCGGATATTTGGGGAATGAATTACGATTTGCTCTCGCTAGAACATATGGCACTACATGGCTTGAAAAGCCAAACCGACTAGGTCGGTTATTTAAAACAGCCTCTGAGCTTGCAAATCGTTATGGCACTGCTTATATTTTTTTATATCGGTATCCAAAAGGGCTTCGTACTATTGGTGCTCTCCCGATTGGGCTCACCTCGATTAGTTGGCGCCATTTTAGCCTATTAAATGCATGCTCTGCACTGGCTTGGGTCGTTGTTTTAGTTGGTGGAGGCTTCACTTTTGGCGCTACCTTTGATTCTTTTGGGGTTGATAGCTTAACAGCCCTCAGTTTATTATTTCTTTGTGTATTTTTGCTCACACTGTATCGTCTTTGGAACCAAGCTGCAGAGGTTAAAACTCATCAACAATAACAAATGTAGGCTTGTTTATAGCTGATAGTGTTTTTTATTTTTTAATATCCCCCTGTTAATAAACTAATTGCCGCAGTTTTTCAGGGGGATAATATATTTACTTAAATAAAGATTTAATAAATCAAAGAGCTTCAGGATTTATTGTACGACGTATTTTTATCCATGCATCACCTACAACTTCATGGGCAAATTGAGTTACCACTAATAATGCTTTTGCGTTGGGTATGAGTTGCTTGTACCACGGGTAAGCGGCAAAGTTGTGGTAGTCAGTTGCTGCAGGGATCGCTGCGACACCTTGTGCATTGAATAAATTTATTGCTCTGGGCATATGACTTACAGAGGTAACTAAAGCGGTATTATAGTCGACAAGTTTTGAGGCTAAAAATGCAGCTTCTTGCGCTGTGTCCATTGCGTTTGGATTTTGTACAATACGATTTTTATTAATACCCAAGCTAATTGCCGTTTTATACATGAGTGCGCTGTTGGTTATTTTTTCATAACCCCCACCCGATACAATTAGCTGAGCTCGCGGATATATATTTGCGAGCCTAATGCCTTCCACTAAACGTGTTAATGCACAATTTCCTAGCTGACTGTTAGCGCTGAGTGCCGGGTTAGGGTTTATATCACAGCCAAGCACCACAATTTTGTCTATTTTTGGGTGCTTAAGGAAATTAAAAGCCAATGAAGTAGGTTGATTATGTTTAATCAATAAGTTGGCAACCCAGGGCGTGCTGGCAAGTAATAAGGTCGCGAGACTCAAAAAAGATAAGGTAATAACAAGCTTTCGTTGTTTGAGTGCAAAAATAAGTAGTATTAGACTAAGCAAGCCCAGTAATGGTAACGGCATAAGTAAGCCGCCCAGTATTTTTTTAAGTTCAAACATAATGAGTAACACCGTTGAATATATTTACCAGCATGTTACTCATAACTTTTGGATTTATCGACCGTTATTTAATTTACAGGTGTTTAAAAAATGACGGTAAACAGGATTGTCTTTCATCTCTTTTTTCATCGCTAAATACATAGGACGGGTTAAACCAAGTGCGCCAAGTGGAATTGATTTAATTAGCCCTTGGCTCTCATATGGGGTAACCAGCCAATCGGGTAAGGCCGCAACCCCCATTCCAGCGCTGACTAACTGAAATATAAGTAGGCCCTGATCAACTGTTTTTAGTGTGCCGTCAAAACGTGCATTTTGAATGAAATGCTTAAATATATCTTGGCGCTCACGCGGGATAGGGTAAGAGATAATGGTTTCATTTTTTAAATCAAGCGCAGTTACATAGGCTTTTTTAGCTAAGTCATGATCCGGTGCCACAATAAGCTTAAGTTTAAAGTCAAACAGGTGGGCGTATTCTAGTTTGTCTGGGTCGCGAACATCCGATGTAAGCACTAAGTCCAATTCATCATCGAGTAAATCTGGAATAGCGTCATAGCTAAAACCACGCTCGTAATCAATCTTTATGTCAGGCCAAAAATTATTAAACTCTTTAATAGTAGGCAACAACCAATGAAAACAGGCATGACATTCTACGCTTAGACGCAACTGTGATATTGGCTGATTTAAACTTTCTTTTAATCGGCATTTAGTTGCTTCTAATTTAGGTAATATGTCGTGTGCCAATTCAAGTAACAACATACCTTGAGGTGTAAATCGGACGGGTTGAGTTTTTCGCTCGAACAACTGACAGTCTAATTTATTTTCTAAGTCCTTGATTTGATGTGATAAAGCTGACTGAGTTAAAAATAGCTCGCGGGCTGTATTAACTAACGATCCCGTTTCTTTAAGGGTCGCTATAGTTTTTAGGTGTTTAATGTCAATCATCTTTAATAAATCTCATGGGTATGGTGAGTATTGCTTAGATTAACTACATACTACGCCTTTGCAAAAAACGTTTCAACGTCTGGATGGCTATAAAAATTAAATTTGGCGTGTTTTTTACGGCAAACATTAAATTTATTAACTTTGTACAGTCAAATGATGTTTTGTTCTTTGGTTGTTGTTGAATTTAGCTCATGTTTAATGGAGGTATTTATAGGCTTGATGATGAACGCCTTATTTTAATATTATCTAATGACTTACACCGAAGCTTTACATCGCTGCATTGCATAATTAAAGTTTTAATCGTTAAACAGAAATTAAGAACAGATTAGGGTAGCTTAGTTATACGGTGATTAAGCTGTGCATGTTTAGCGATTATTCACATTTTGAAAAGTGCCGATGAGGTTATTATTAAGACTTCATTAGCTGCTGTTACAAGCCTGATTGAATACCTTGTATAGAGTATAAAAGCGGGTAAGCACAGCCGTCAGTTTAAACCTGAGTATTTGGTTGTAAATTTCACCTGTGCTTAGCTTATTAAAGAGGGGTGTGTATTAGTAAAATAGCCTCTGTTGCTGTAACAGGTTTTGATTTTAAAAAGCCTTGCCCATAATCACATTGGTTTTTTTGTAAAATTGTAAGTTGCTCAGCAGTTTCTATTCCTTCTGCAATAACAATAAGCTCTAACGAAATAGCCAAGGTTAAAATAGCATCTATTAACGGGTTAGCAGTGGTTTTTAAATTATCTATAAAACTTTTATCAATTTTAAGTACATGAATAGGCAGTTGGTGCAAGTAGCCTAAGGCAGAGTAGCCAGTGCCAAAATCATCTAAGCAAAGTAATACTTTTAATGGCGATAACCCTTGTATAATTTGTGTCGCTAATTCTAAATTTTCAATTAAGCCCGACTCTGTTATTTCCAGGCACAATGAACCTAAAGGCAGTTGATGTTTTTTATAAATAGCATGAAGCTGTTCTACAAACTCTAAGCTGGCAAAATGCCGAGACGATACATTAACCGTGACACGTAAAAAGCGATGACCTTGCTGTTGCCATAAAGCAATATGTTGCGCTGCGAGGTCAAGTAAATGCAAATCTAAATTAATAATTTGCCCAGTCTTCTCTGCAATCGGAATAAAGTCGTTAGGTGATACAAACCCTTTTTTTGGGTGATGCCAACGTACGAGAGCTTCAAATCCTATAACCTCGCCACTGTTAATAGTAAAGATAGGCTGAAAATACAGTTCAAATTCATTATGCTCAATACCGTGTTGTAAATCGTTTTCAAGATCTGCATGCATTTTTAGCTTATTGCGCATCACATTATTAAAAAATTTAACTTGGCCACGCCCTGATGATTTTGCTTCATACATAGCGGCATCTGATTGTTGTAATAATACAAATGCTTCGTCGTCTACATTGTCACTAAATGCTACGCCAATGCTGGTAGAGGGCTGAAGTAAATGGCCATCAATATTAACAGGTTCCGACAGTGCGGTTTTAATACGAGTAAGGGCATCGTTTACTTGGTCACGATGACTTAGATTTTCCATAAAAATAGCAAATTCATCGCCACCTAAGCGAGAAAAGGTATCTGTATTGCGCACGGTTTGAGTAATAAGCTTACATATAGCAATTAAAAAATGATCGCCTACTTCGTGACCTAACGAATCATTAATACTTTTAAAGCGGTCAAAATCAAGATAGAGCAGGGCATGAAAAGTCCCTTTTTTAGCGCGATTTAGGCGTAAAATCGCATGCTTCATTCTTTCTATGAGTAGAGAACGATTTGCCAAGCCAGTTAGTTCATCGTGCAGCGCTTTGTGCTCAAGTTCTTGGCGGGCTAAATGCCTATCTATAACCATGCTTATTTGTCGACTTACATAGGTTAGCAACGAGCTATCATGCTCATTGTAGTAATGTTGTTCGTCATAACTTTGTACGACAATAACGCCACTCATACGCTCATTAACTTTAAAGGGAACGCCTAGCCATGAATCCGCTTGTTCACCTACTAACTTAAAATGCCCTTGTGTAATATGTTCAAGGTATTGCTGTTTATTAAGTAGTAATGGTCGTTCATTAATCAGCAAATAATAAGAGGCCGTTTCTTTTAGTTGATCTTTGGATATTATTTTATGGGTATTTGTTTGTACACCGCCTTCAACGGTATAAACAAAGTCGAGTGCGTCTTCTTTTTTGTCGTATAGCGCAATAAAAAAGTTACTCGCTGTCAATAAGCTGTCAATGATTACGTGTAAGGATTGAAAAAAGGTGTCTAAATTTTGTGCTTTGTAGGTTAAGTTAGCTATTTGCAGTAGGCTACTTTCTAATTTTTGTGCATTGTTGAGCTGCATTACAGTATCTTGCAAGCTATTAACCGTATTGACCTGATTTATTTTTGCACTGAGTAAGTGAGCGACTGTGGTTAATATTTCTAAATGTGAACTAGTAAAGTAATTTTTTATTGGGTGCTCACAATCGATAACTCCTAAAACACGATCTTTATATATTAAAGGTACGCATATTTCTGATTGAGCTGGACGCTCATCAGCTATGTAACGGCTGTCTTTATTTACATCGCCAATTATTAATGCTTGCCCTGTGGATGCCGCATAGCCAGTTATTCCCTCACTAAAGCGAATAATTTTGCGCTCAGATTGGTAGCTAATATGTCCGTTTTTAATACCCATAGACGCCACTTGATTTAGCAAAGACTGGTTGTCATCTGCTAAGTAAATAACGCAATCGACAAATCCAAGCCGATTAACGACCTGCGTCGTGACATAACTAAAAAGCTCTTCTAACGTATTCAGTTGCAATAAGCTTGATGAAAACTGATTGATTATACTCAATTGGTCTGTTTTAGTTTCGAGCGCTTTTGAGGTATCGATATTGTTCGACATAGGCAGCTATGGAAGGCCTTATAATTATTATTAAAGGTACATACGTTAACCTAATATTAACTTTTCTACAAAATAAAACGTTAAATGATAATTATAAAGTGTAAAGCTTACTTTATATTTAGTATCTAAGGATTATTTTTAATAAGCCCTTTACTCGAAAACACCATATGCCTATGATCAGTTAACTTAAGCATTAGGACTTTACGATGACGAGCAAAATAACAACTTTAACGATTACTAGACCCGATGATTGGCATGTGCATTTACGCGATGGGGATCAGTTAAAAGATACGGTGCGTGATATTAGCCGATATATGGGCCGCGCGATTATTATGCCAAATTTAGTTCCGCCAGCTACGTGTACAGAAACTGCATTGTCGTACCGAGAGCGAATTATGGCTGCTAAACCTCAAGGCCAGTTTGAACCTTTAATGGTGCTTTACCTTACTGATAAAACGACGCCGGATGAAATAAAAAAGGCAAAAGCGACAGGTAAAATTTTTGCAGCTAAACTCTACCCAGCAGGTGCAACAACTAACTCAGATTCTGGCGTAACTTCAGTAAAAAATATTTACCCGGTATTAAAAGCAATGCAAGAAGTTGGCATGCTGTTACTCGTCCATGGTGAGGTTACTGATTCATCTATTGACATATTCGATCGTGAAAAAGTGTTTTTAGACACTATTTTAGGCGACGTTGTTGCAGACTTTCCTGAGCTGAAAATTGTTCTTGAACACATAACCACTAAAGATGCAGTAGAGTTTGTTGAAAATGCCTCGGATAATGTAGCAGCTACAATTACTGCGCATCATTTATTATACAACCGTAATCACATGTTAGCTGGGGGCATTCGCCCACATTATTACTGCCTACCTATACTAAAGCGTAACATTCATCAACAAGCGCTAATGGCTGCAGCTACAAGTGGTAGTAAAAAATTCTTTTTAGGCACGGATTCAGCCCCACATTATAAAGATAAAAAAGAAGCGGCATGTGGTTGTGCTGGTGCTTATACCGCACATGCTGCTATTGAACTTTATGCTGAAGCTTTTGAAGAAGCGGGAGCGCTTGATAAGTTAGAGGGCTTTGCAAGTCACTTCGGCCCAGATTTTTATGGCCTTGAGCGTAATACAGACACTATTACTTTAGAAAAAGCGCCTTGGACAGTGCCGTCTAGCTATTCGCTAGGCGACTCAGAAGTTGTACCAATTAAAGCCGATAGCGTTATTGACTGGCAAGTTAAATAGTTAAAATTTAAACTAAAACCACCTTAAAATTAAGGTGGTTTTTTTATTTTAAGTTACCAAAAAAGCGGTTCGGGTGAGCCATATTTTAAAAATTCATAATCTGCTTATAAAAAACACAAGTTTTATGTTGTTTATCCTTTTAAAAATTAGAAACTTATAAAAAAATTAATAAATCGATGAATCTTCAAAAATAAATCCCAATTAATAGAGCTAAAAAAATATTATTGTGTTAACCTTAATTGGCTTTGAGTTTTTGCGTATTGAATTACGGTATTGTGCTGCGTTTAAGGTTACCGGTTTGGTTATTACTTCTTCCTGTACTATCACCTCCAGTTTTTTGGGCATTGACTCAGGGAGGATATTGCCATAATAATATGGCTGAATTTTAATTATTGACTTACAGGAAAATTTAGTATGTCGGTTACTGGTAAAGTAAAATTTTTCAACGAAGCTAAAGGCTTTGGTTTCATTGAACAAGAAAATGGTCCTGACGTGTTTGTACATTTCAGCGCAATCACTGGTTCTGGTTTTCGCACTCTTAGCGAAGGTCAAGCAGTGACTTTCAGCATCAAGCAAGGTCAAAAAGGCCCTGAAGCTGAGAACGTAGAAGTAGCATAATTTATTATGTGAACCTAAGTTCATCGTGGTGAAGCACTAACCTGTTTCACCATAATTCATATAACTCTAAAACTTTTCAATCCCTTTGTAGTATCCCTCATATATTAACACCATCATCTAGTTTTAAACTTCTACTCATTTGTTCGAATACAAACTTTTATGTTTTAAGTATTTTATTGGTCAATAATTGCACATTAGTTATTTAACCTTATGGCTAATCTAACAGCCTCATACGGATTTAGTTATTGCTGAGGAAGTACATATTTAAGGTTGAGATTTGTACTTGGGAAAATACAAAAAAAGGCCTGGGTGTTTATGCTCTAAGGAAGAAAAAACACAGGTGTTAATAAAAATGATTTTTTGTAATCGGCTTCCCCTCCTTTGTATTGCTTTTTATTAAATTTGCACGTCATTATTCTTATGCGATGAATAACCCAATAATTACGATTAGCTGTATTTTTGGGCAAAAAAGTCTTAAAAAACCTTCAAAATGAATATTCGGGACAGAAAATTAGCTTATTTTTAATTTTTTTTCAGCAACGATAAAGTTAATTTTAAATGTTATATTTTTGTTTACATTAACAGGGGGGGTTATCGTTATTCTTACTATATCAGGGCTTGCAGAAATTATGATTATCACGTTAGTTATAATAATGTTAATTTTTTTGGTCGAGCCCAGTAAATATCTTACAAACAAGCTGATTTATTTATAGGTTATGCTAAACATGAAGTTGACATGACTTAATGCATTTAGCATTATTGGTAAGTTGATATCTATTAAAAGATATCAGGGTTGTCTTCCCCTTAGCGGGTTGATAATTAAATTATAAAAGTAACATTACTTAATTGGTTGGGAACTATGTCTGTTAAAATCAGAAAGAGTCTTGTAGCAACTGCGTTGGTTGGCGCTTTTGCATTTGCAAGCAGCAATGTGATTGCAGATCCTTTGAATGACGTGCAAAAAGCAGGTCAAACAATTCAAAAGGCTGCGGTTAAGTCTCAAACTAAAATTGACAATGTATATGGTCAAACTCAGGAGCTAATCGCTGAGTACCGTAGCATCGTTGATGAGACTGAACTTATGAAAGTGTACAACGATCACGTAGCACGTTTGGTCGCAGACCAAAACGCGTCTATCGCATCGTTCGATCGTCAAATCGCGACTATCGACAACACTAAACAAAACGTTGTGCCTTTGATGTATCGCATGATCGATACGCTTGAGCAATTCATCAAAGCGGACGTTCCATTTAATCTAGAAAACCGTCTTGGACGTGTTGAAAGATTACGTGAGATCATGGCATCTGCATCTGTAACAACGTCTGAGAAGTTCCGTCAGGTTCTTGAAGCGTACACTGTTGAAACAGCCTACAGCTCAGCTGTAACTGCTTCTCAAGGTACTTTAGATGTTGATGGTCGTAGCATTAACGTTGATATCGGTCGTTTAGGTCGTATTACTTACGTAGCGCAATCATTCGATCTAAAACACGCTTGGGTGTGGGATAACAACACTAAACAGTGGAAAGAATTAGGTGAAGAATACCTAAAACCTGTTAAAGAAGTGATCCGTATGGCACGTAAGCAAGCGACACTAGAACTTGTTAAACTACCAATTTTTGGCGCGGAGTAATCAATAATGAAGAAACTATTTAAAGGTTTTGCTGTTGCAGCAGTACTGTCTGTTTCTGCCGGTACCGCGCTTAATGCACATGCAAATACTGATGCTTTAGATAAAATTCTTGAGCAAGTAAAGCAAGAGCGTATTTCTGAAGGAAAAATCAATAAGCAACGTGAACAAGAGTTCTTGTCAGATCGTGCTGATAAGCAAGCGTTACTTAACAAAGCGAAAAGCCAACTAGCTGCTGAAAAAGCACGTGGTGATCGTCTTAGCAAAGAATATGCACAAAACGAAAATACTTTAGCGGAAAAAGAGCAAGCTCTTCAAAACGCACAAGGTACGTTAGGTGAAATGTTTGGTGTTGTTCGTCGTGCAGCAGCTGACGCAATTGGTTCAATTGAAGCATCTTTAGTAAGTGCTGAAAAACCAGGTCGTGCAGAAGTACTTCGTTCATTAGCAGCCGCTAAAGAACTTCCAACAGTTCGTGAATTAGAAGAACTTTGGATTTCACTTCAAACAGAAATGACTGAGTCAGCTAAAGTTTCAACGTTTGAAACTGAAGTTGCAGGTCTTGACGGTAACCCGTCAATGAAAAAAGTAACACGTATCGGTAACTTCAACTTAGTTACAGACGACGGCTACTTAATCTACTCACCAGAGACTAAATCTATCCAGCCTCTAGGTAAGCAACCTGACAGCTATATCCTTAAAGGTATTTCTGATCTAGAAGGTACTTCAGCTGATAATTACGCTGGCGTATACGTGGATCCTACACGTGGTGCAATTTTACGTATCAACACTCAGAAAAAGTCTCTTATGGAGTACTACGAGCAAGGTGCTGAAGTTGGTTACATCATCACAGTACTACTTGCTGTAGGTCTTTTAATCTTCTTAGTACGTTTCGTTGACTTAGCGCTTACTACTTCTAAGATCAAAGGTCAGCTTAAGAACTTGTCTACACCGAATACAAATAACCCACTGGGTCGTATTCTTAAAGTGTACTCTGACAACAAAAACCAAGATGTTGAAAACCTTGAGCTTAAACTTGATGAAGCGATTCTTCGTGAAACGCCACGCATCGAAGCGGGTATCAATATCATCAAGATCCTTGCTGCTATCGCACCATTACTAGGTCTACTAGGTACGGTAATCGGTATGATCCTAACGTTCCAAACAATCACATTGTTCGGTACGGGCGATCCGAAGATCATGGCTGGTAACATCTCTCTAGCACTTGTAACTACAGCGCTAGGTCTAATTGCAGCACTACCACTTATCCTACTTCACTCTATTGTTGCAGGTCGTAGTAAGTCGGTATTACACATCCTTGATGAGCAAAGCGCGGGTATCATCGCGACTCACGCGGAGAAGGAGAAAGCCTAATGCTAGTCCTGATGGAGATATGGGAATCTATCAGGGATTTTGTTGGCACAGGCGGCCAGGTTTTATACGTGGTCGCGATAGCACTCTTTCTTATGTGGGTTTTAATGATTGAGCGCTATTGGTTCCTACTTGCTGAGTTTCCTCGTTTAACGAAGGAAATTGTAGCCAAGTGGGATGCCCGCCAAGACACTACGTCTTGGTACGCACACAGAATCCGTGAAGCATGGATTTCTGAAGCGTCTGAAAAATTAGATCAGCGTATGTTGTTGATTAAAACATTAGTAGCTGTATGTCCTTTAATAGGCTTACTTGGTACTGTTACGGGTATGATCGCGGTTTTTGAAACCATGGCAACCCAAGGTACAGGTAATGCACGTTTAATGGCATCAGGCATATCAATGGCAACAATCCCAACAATGGCTGGAATGGTTGCGGCACTATCTGGGGTATTCTTTAGCTCACGCCTTGAGGCAAGAGCGAGAATGGTGAAAGCCAAACTTGTAGATAGTATGCCTCATCACTAGAGAGAGAATTAAATATGGCACGTAAACAACGTTTTCGTGAAGAAGAAGAAGCAGCGGTAGATATGACGCCAATGCTTGACATCGTATTTATCATGCTTATTTTCTTTATCGTAACTACATCGTTCGTTAAAGAGGCTGGTATCGAGGTCAATAAACCAAAAGCTGCCCAAGCTACGAAGCAAAAAAATGCTAACATTTTTATTGCTATTCGCAGCGACGGTGCAATCTGGATTGATAAACAGCAAGTTGATGTTGAACGTGTTTCAGCAAAAATTGAAAGTTTATTAGCAGAACAACCTACTGATGTTGTAATTTTGCAAGCTGATAAAGAAGCAAAACACGGCACAGTGGTTAAAGTGATGGACCAGATTAAAGCGACAGGTGATAACCTGAGAATTTCAATAGCTGGAGATCAGTAATGATTCGTTTTCTGTTTTCACTGATTGCAGGTGGGGCAGTTACTTTCGGCTTGTTCTACTTCATGGCATACCTCATCTCTGGTGGGGCTGACCGTAATACGGAACAAAAAGAGCAGATCATAGTCGAAATTATGACGAATCCGCCTGAATCTAAGGTGCAGGAGAGGAAGCGTGTACCGCCTCCGCCTCCGCCACCGCCAAAGCAGCCGCCTAAACCGCAGCCGCCACAGCCGGAAAACAGCAACCCAAATACGAGCTTGTCGTTTAATATGCCAAGCATCGATGTGGGAAGCACGGCCGGTGGACTGAGTGGTCCAGGTGCATTTGGACGAGATGGTGATGCGACACCGATCGTTCGTATTGAACCAAAATATCCAACACAAGCAGCACGTGATGGTAAAGAAGGTTGGGTTCAACTTTCATTCACAATTGATGAGTTAGGTGGCGTGATTGACGTTGATGTAATTGACGCAGATCCAAAACGTATCTTTGACCGTGAAGCTAAACGTGCATTGCGCAAGTGGAAATACCGTCCTAAGATCATTGACGGGAAACCACAAAAGCAAGTTGGTTTACAAGTTCAACTAGACTTTAAACTTAACCAAGGCAACTAAGGAGGCGAGTAATGAGAAATTTTTCTAAAGTAACTGCACTTGCAATTCTTATGTCTGTGTCAGGTGTAGCATTGACTGCACCTGTTTTAGCAGCGCCAGATTACGCGAAAATTGAAGAGCGTAAGAAAGCAAAGACTAAAATCATGGGCGAACGTACTGGTAAGAAAGTAATTAAAGCGTTTGATTTGTATAATGAAGATGATGTTGATGGTGCGATTGCTTTATTGAAAGAGTTAGATCCGTCTAATGATTTTGACAAAGCGACTGTTAATCGTTACTTAGGCAGCATGTATGCTCAAAAAGAGCAGTACAAGGTTGCTATTAAGTATATGAAAGCAGCGATTGCACCAGATGTATTAAACTTTGCTGATCAGGCTCAGGGTTTAAAAACCTTAGGCGATATGTATGCGGGTACTGAACAATACAGTGCTGCCAAGCAAGCATATTCTGATTGGATGGACTTCACAGGCGAAGAAGACCCAAAAGTTTACACTCGTATTGCGCAAGCAAGTTATGAGCTTAAACAGTTTAATGAGGTTCTTGAGCCGGCAAACAAAGCAATTAAGTTAGCTGAAGAGCCTAATAAAGCTCCTTATCAACTTAAATTAGCTGCCTATTTTGAGCAAAAGCAATATCAAAATATGGTTAAAGTTGCTGAAGAAATCGTTCGCGTATGGCCTGAAGACAAAAAGTCTTGGGTAGGCTTAGGTAAGTATTATTTACAAACCGAAGACTACCAGAAAGGGCTAGCAACTATGGAAGTTGCTTACAAGAACGGTTACTTTGAAAACGAAGTTGAATACAAAGTTTTAGCTAACTTTTATTCTTTAAACGAAATTCCTTATAAAGCAGCTGTAACGCTTGAAAAGGCCGTTAAAGAAGAAAAAGTTAAACGCACTAAGCAAAATATGAGTGCAATTGCTAGTAACTACCATCGTTCGAAAGATATAGAGAAAGCTGCTAAGTACTACGAAGAAGCTGCTAAATTTGATAATGACGCTGAGCTTTACCGCAAAGCAGGTTCATTACTTCTACAATCTGAAAAATTCAGTGCTGCTGTTGTTCGTTTGAACAAAGCATTAGAGCTTGGCTCTGACAAAAAAGGTACTATTTATTCAGATTTAGCTGAAGCGTTTTACTACCAAGGCAAGTATAAGCAAGCATATGCTGCTATTACTAAAGCTATGGACGACCCAAGCACACGTAGGTTTGCAAAAGGTTGGGCTACATACATTAAAGATAAAGCCGCTCGCAACGGTGTTAAAATTTAATATTTAATGTACTCTAGTATTTTTAAAAAGCCCCATTGGGGCTTTTTTTATTGGAATTAACATGAACAAAACGCCTATTATTTCATTGCTCTTTTGTTTGCTTTTAGCATCCTGCTCTAAGCCAGCTGACTTATTTTCATCTTATGAAGAGGCACAAACCGCGTTAATATCACTTAATACGGCTTTAAGTGCACAAAAAAACTCACATGTTACAGGACTCAGTAATGAGCAACTGCCTTTTACTGATGCATATTTAGCGCGTCGTCACGCTATTTACCAGCAGCTAATGCAAATGAAGTTAACTGTTGCGCAAACTAATCAGGTAAATTATTTGGTGATTGCTGAGCGGTTTCCAGAGCGATATTTCGCATGGCCTGCACACACTGATGTGTTATCAAACATGCTTTCGATAGTTAAAAATGATGCTCAGTATAAAAGCATTGAGTACTGGCTGATATTTGTTCAAACACAGCTTAAAGCCGCTGAGCAAAGTAACTTAAAGCTTAATAAAATAGAGCACAGTTATTTAAAATATTATGTGCAGCAAGCAATTAATAGTACTAACACACCTATTGAGCTTAATGAGTCTCTGAGTGTATTAAATAATTACTTAACGCAGTATAAGCCAAGAGGCAGTATTGGATTATCTGGTCTTGCTAATGGCAGCCAATGGTATCAGAGCAAACTAAATTATTTTGCAAATGATGTGCTTTCACCGCTTGAGTGGCTAAGCCTTATAGATAGTAAGTTTAAAACAATGCAAAGCTCAACCGAGCAAATAACGGTGGGTATCTCTGATGTATCGCAGCTTAGCGAAACATTTTTAAAAGAGACGCAACTATTAGGTTTAGACTGGTCAACGGGTTATATGCTTTTACCTCAACGTGCTAACAATAAGCAATTAACGGCTGCGGATAAGCGACTCTATTTAACGATGATGGAAACTGATCTTGGGGTGCATTATCATGCGTGGACATTATCGCAAGCGCGTTTAAATTTACTAAAACGTTTAAATATTAGTGAAGAAGATGCGAGCATATTAGTTGAGGATATTATTTTTTATCCAGGGCAATCATTTAGTTTTGCACCGCAATTACTCAATTAAACTAAAGTGCGCTGTTACTTAGCGCACTTATCACACCGCTGTGCAGCAGGGTCTCTTTCTAAGCGCTGCTCTGATATTTTCTCTTCACAGTCACAGCAGTAGCCATATTGACCAATATCCATTTGGCTAATTGCTGCTTCAAGCTTGTTCATTCGTTCAATTAACGGATTATACTCATTACCTAATTGTTGAGCTGCTAAATCGAGCCACTCTTCATTGGATGTATGGGTTAGGATGCAGAACAGATTTTGATGTGTAGGGTGAGTTGATTGTGACAACAAACCTAATATCGTTGCTTTAACACTTTCTATTTCATCGTTTAGTCGTTGCTGATGATGCATTAGCAGTATAACCCTTAAGTTAATTTGTAGTGATACTGCTATTATCTATTTAGATTTACTTAGGTGTTATGATTTGCATCAAATTGTGGCGCTTTCGCATATTTCTTTAATACTTCGGCTACTTCATCCTTGGCTTTTAAACGACGAATTTCATCAAATAATAGTCCTGCTTGTGGATATTGGCGTTTTAAATAACCAAGCCACTGCTTTGTCCGAGATGCAAAGTATTTAGTATCTTTACTGGCTGTTTGGTGCATAGATGAATGAATAATATGGTGTAAAATATTTTCCCATGTCAGTTCGCTGTAGCTTTCGTTATTAACTTGCGCTTTAATTTTTCTAGCCAAATCTGGATGTGAAAGGGCGCCACGACCAATCATCAAATCACGACAACCACTGCGTGTTTGGCATAAAAGTGCATCTTCCACTTGCCAAATTTCTCCATTGGCAACCACAGCAATTTGTTTATCTTTGACTAAAGGAGGGATTTTTTCCCAATAGGCGGGTGGATTGTAACCATCGCGTTTAGTTCGTGCATGTATAGCAATACTGGTAGCGCCGGCGCTAACAACGGCATCAACTATTTCTTGGCTATTACTATCATCATCAAAACCTAAACGTATTTTAGCACTGACGTCATGTTTACTATCAACAGCATCCCTTACTGTTTTTATAATCGAGTACATATGTTCTGGATCTTTGAGTAATACAGCACCGCCTTTATTTTTATTGACGGTTTTTGCTGGGCAACCAAAGTTTAAATCAACGCCATGAGAGCCTAAGCCAATTGCTTTTACCGCATTTTCAGCTAAAACGTCGGCTACTTGGCCTAATAACTGAATACGTACTGGAGTACCACTACGAGTGAGCCCCGCATTTTTGAGTTCAGGGCAATAACGATGGAATACTTTATCTGGTAAACAGGTATCTACAACACGGATAAATTCGGTCACACAGAGATCAAAGCCGCCTATATCGGTGAGTAGTTGGCGCATTTTAAAGTCAACAACACCTTCCATGGGTGCTAAAATAAGTTTCATAGTGTGATTAATGTATTACTAAAAAAGAGCGTCAGTTTACCTGTAAATGATAAATTGATAAAACGCTTATTAGGGTTCATAGTTAGTTAAATAACTTATTTGCAAAAAAACAGATAATTTGAAAGTTTTTAGTTTTATGCAGGTCTACTTGTATAATGATGTTCAACAAGTTTAAAAGGTAATTAAAAATGAATACAATAAAGAAAAACTCAATTGCATTAACATTAGGCGCAGTCGTTCTTGGCAGTGCAAGTATGGCGAGTACTGATGTACAAGCTAATCCATTTGAGTTTCAACAAATGGTAGCTGGTTATCAGTTAGACGCTGGTGAAGGCAAATGCGGCGAAGGCAAATGTGGCGGTGACGCTAAAGCTAAAAAAGAAGGCAAGTGCGGCGAAGGCAAATGTGGCGGCGACGCTAAGGCTAAAAAAGAAGGTAAGTGCGGCGAAGGCAAATGTGGCGGCGACGCAAAGGCTAAAAAAGAAGGCAAATGCGGCGAAGGCAAATGTGGCGGCGATGCTAAGAAAGAAAGTAAAGCTGGCGAAGGTAAATGCGGTGCACAAGGCAAAGCTCAAAAAGAAGGTAAGTGCGGTGAGGGTAAATGCGGCGCACAAGGTAAAGCCAAAAAAGTAGGCAAAGCCGAAGAAGGTAAATGTGGCGGTGACGCTAAAGCAAAAAAAGAAGGTAAGTGTGGCGAAGGTAAATGTGGTGGTAACCACTAAATTTTTCTTTTTTTGATACAAGTGAGAGGGCCATTAGGCCCTTTTTATTTAATATGAGGTTTTATTATGGCTCACATTCAAACGCCTAACTTTGGCATGGTCGGTTTAGGTTTGCGAAGAGAAATGCTAGATGAGCTTGAAAATGCAATACCAAAACAAATTGAGTTTATGGAAGTAGCTCCAGAGAACTGGTTAAAGCTAGGCGGGCGCTTTGAAAAGCAATTTAAACAGTTAACTAATAATAATCACTTTGTTTGCCACGGTTTGTCACTTTCTATTGGCTCACCGGAGCCGCTCGATATTGAATTTATAAAGTCGTTAAAAAACTTCTTTGATAACCACGATATTAAAGTTTATAGCGAACACTTGAGCTATTGCTCAGGTAAAGGCCATATGTATGACTTAATGCCGATCCCTTTTACTGAAGAAGCGATTAAACATGTCGTTTCTCGGGTTAAACAGGTACAAGATATATTAGAGCGACCACTTGTGCTCGAAAATGTGTCTTATTATGGTGCCCCTGGGCAGCAACTATCGGAGCTTGAATTTACCAATGCTATTTTAGAAGACGCTAATTGCCAGCTGTTGTTAGACGTTAATAATATTTATGTGAACTCGATTAATCATGGCTATGATGCACAAGCGTTTTTAAGTGGGCTACCAACTAATAAAATTGCCTATTGCCATGTTGCAGGTCACTACAATGAAGCTGATGACCTAATTATCGATACTCACGGCGCAGATGTTATAGATCCTGTTTGGCAATTGCTCGATAGCGCATATCAAGCACATGGTGTTTTTCCTACGCTGCTAGAGCGAGATTTTAATATTCCACCTATTAACGTGTTAATTAAAGAGCTGGATATAATCCATCAATTACAAGCAAAGCACCTTAAGTTGTTATCAACAGCACAAAGCGCTTAGCCGTTAGTATTTAACAAATACTTGCTATTTCAGGGTTTCAAAAGAGTCGTTATCATGAGTTTTATTGATGTACAAAATGAATTTATGGCCCATATTCGAGAGCCTAATATGCAGCCGTGTCCAACCGATGTTGAAGACAGACGAATGGCCATTTATCGGGATCTGTTTTTTAATAATATTAATGGCTTTGTTTCATCGGCATTTCCAGTTTTAAAAACACTCTATAGTGAGCAACAGTGGCTATTGCTGGTTCGTCAATTTTTTAGTGAACATGATTGCCAGTCTCCTTACTTTTTAGATATTGCTGAAGAATTTATTACCTATTTAATGACAAGCTATGTACCTAAAGAGTCTGATCCGGTATTTATGCTGGCGCTAGCTCATTATGAATGGATTGAACTTGATGTGTCTGTAATGAAGGCTGACCCCCTTGAGTCCACTTTAAGCGCTAATAAGCTTACCCATTCTCCTTTGTATTTATCTAAAACAGCGCGTAACTTAAGCTACGACTATCCAGTGCAAAATATTAGTGAAGAATTTCAACCTCAACAACCTTCAGAGCAGCCGTATTTCTTTGTTGTTTATCGCGATGAGGATGATGAAGTGCAATTTTTGGCAACCAATGCCATGACCGCCATGCTACTGTCTATTATTGAAAATGAAGCGGGGAGTACGTTTGAGCAGGTTTGCCAACAGGTTAGTGAAAATGCACCACAATTTAATCTAGAGCAAATAACACAAGGGGCACTGAGTACCTTAACAGCTATGGCACAGCGGCAAATTATAGTGACAAAAAATCAAGGCTAAGCTCTTTATTGATTATTTCACATCGTCTATTATAGCGCCTTTATTTGTTGTGCTTAATAAAAGGTTGTACCCATGTCAGAAGATAAAGACTTTAAAGACCCGTTCAATGCGGCTTACTTTTTTGCATTCTTAGCCGTATTTGCTGGAATAGGGTGTTTAAATGCCATTTTAGGTTGGATCACCAGCTTAACCTAATCAGGGTTTTATTTTTAAGGCTGTTGCTTGTCATCAGCCTTACATTTTTTATCACTTCTCTCTCCCCATATTTATAGTTATCGCAAACTCGCAATTTAAGACCACTTAAGGTTATAATCACCTGCTTTGTAATATAAATCATTGAGCAGTTAAAATTATGACTCAAGTAACACCAGCAATTATCAAAAACAGCATTACTACAATTGCTGATTATCCTAAAGCGGGCATTATGTTTCGCGATGTAACAACCTTAATGGCAAACCCTGAAGCGTTTAAAGCAACCATAGATGCATTTATTGACGCTTATAAAGATCAAGGTTTTACTAAAATTATTGGCACTGAATCACGTGGCTTTATTTTTGGTGCACCGTTATCTTATGCCTTGGGTATCCCTTTTATCCCTGTTCGTAAACCCGGTAAATTACCGCGCGAAGTTATTCGCCAAGATTACCAACTCGAGTATGGCGAAGATACACTAGAGCTTCATACTGATGCGATTGTAGCCGGTGATAAAGTATTGCTAGTTGACGACTTGTTGGCGACCGGTGGTACAATTGAAGCAACAGCCAAGTTGGTTGCAAAATTAGGCGGAAACGCCACAGATGCTGCCTTTGTTGTATCACTTCCAGAGCTTGGTGGTGAGCAACGCATTGAAAAAATGGGCATCAATATTTTAAAATTGGTTGAATTCGAAGGCGAATAATCGATGAGTTATCAGGTTCTAGCGAGAAAATGGCGTCCTCAAACCTTTCATGAATTGGTTGGGCAGTCTCATGTAAAACAGGCGTTGGTAAATGCCCTGACTCAAAATAGACTGCATCACGCTTATTTATTCACTGGAACCCGTGGTGTTGGTAAAACCACCATTGCCCGTATTTTTGCCAAAAGCTTAAATTGTGATGAAGGTATATCTGCCACACCATGTGGTCAATGTAGTAGCTGTGTTGATATAGAGGCAGGGCGCTACATTGATTTACTCGAAATAGATGCGGCTTCACGCACTAAGGTTGAGGATACGCGCGAGATCCTTGATAACGTTCAATATGCGCCAACGCGTGGACGTTACAAAGTATATCTAATCGATGAAGTACACATGTTGTCAAAGCATAGCTTTAATGCGTTATTAAAAACGCTTGAAGAGCCGCCTGAGCATGTGAAGTTTTTGCTCGCAACCACCGATCCTCAAAAATTACCAGTGACTATTTTATCTCGCTGTTTACAGTTTAATCTGAATGCATTGTCGCAAGCTGAGATTAAGCAACAGCTTGAGCATGTGCTTACCCATGAGCAGCTTAATTTTGATAATGATGCGCTAAGTATTATTGCCAAAGCGGCCGATGGTAGTATGCGAGATGCATTAAGTCTGACCGATCAGGCTATTGCTCAAACAAATGGTGATATTAAAAATCAAGCGGTACAAGACATGCTTGGTTTAATGGACACGCATTACAGTCAGAGCTTACTTGCGGCACTATTAGCGCAAGATGGCACAGCCCTGATGAATGAAGTGGCTCAAGTCGCTAGCCGAAATCCAAATTATATTGCGCTGCTTGACGACTTAATTGCGCTAACGCATGTGATTCAATTGAGTCAATTAGTCCCTGAAGCGGCGGCGCTTGATAGCAATAACGCTGATTACATTGAGCATGTTGCAGCGCATACCCATGCTCAACAAATTCAAGTGTATTACCAGCTATTACTTAACGGCAAAAAAGATTTACAATGGGCACCTGAGCCTCGTTTAGGCTTCGAAATGATTATGCTCAGATTGCTAGCATTTGAACCTGCGCAGCTCCAAACCATTCAACCTGAACCTAGCTCACAAGCTACGCCAGAGCAAAATAGCGCAGGGCGTGCTAATGCACTGCGTGATATTTTAAATAAAAATAAGCCAGCGCAGAGTAATACACCTCAAACTCAGCCATTAGCAACTAATACGCAGCCAAAAAAAGCCGCTGAGCCTGAGGTTTTACAGCCTGATAATAGCCAAACACAGAATGAGCAAAGTTTGGTACACAATCAGCCTCAAATTGTCGATACCCCCGTAATAAGTGATGAACAAGCGCAGCGTCAAAGTGAAGATGATGCCTACATGCAGCACAGTGATGTAGAACAAACTATTGCCGCACAATACGATGATGTAATGAGTAGCGCGGTTGATCAAGGGTTTAACCCTGAGTTAGCAAATGTCGCTAGTAACGCAGATCACTCTGCGTCATCAATGGGTGAGCAAGAAGCGCGAGCACAGTCAGCAATAGCGCGTATTTTACGCGATAGAAACATTTCGGGTGCCGGTAAGCTTTCAAGTGCCGCTATTGAGAAGCCAACTGAAGAAAAACCAGCACCGATAAAACCTGAATTTAGCCGACCTGCCAGAAATGAAGCACAAACTGTATCGCAGCAGCCACCCCCATGGGATAGTGAGGTGAGCGATGACCTACAAAAAAAGCCTCAGCTCCCAGCACAGGGGAGCCAAGCTCAGGTAGTAAACAAACCAGCGAGCAAAGTTGACTTTAAAGCAAAGCATCAAACGATTACTGAAAATTTAGCACCCGAGCTTTTAGAGCAAATTAACCCGCAAAAACCAGCACCTGTTGTTGAACAAGAGCCTAGTATTCCCGTACCTGATGATTTTCAAAGCCCAATTAGTGAAATTAGATTTGCCCATCAACAAGATGAATGGGCCTATTTAATAAAGCGTATGGGACTTGGCGGACGCATGCGCCAGTTTGCATTGCATTCAATTTTTACCAAACAAGACAATCATTTTCATATTGAAGTGGATGAATCGCAAAAGCATTTAGATACGCCAATGTTACGTCAAAAGTTAAATGTGGCGTTATCTACTATTTATGGACACAACGTTGAGCTTAATATTGATTTTGCTCGCGGGGTGATTGACTCACCTTATTTGATTCAACAAAAAATTGATGCCGGTCGTCACCAGCAAGCGATTGATGTGATCACCAGCGATGAAAATATAGTACAATTCCAACAGCTATTTAGCGCTGAAATTGACGAAAACAGTATTCAGGCATTGTAATTAACGACCAGTGCCCTTATTTATACTCCAGTTAATTTATTAAAAGAAAGAGAGACGATTATGTTTAAAGGTGGAATGGGTAACATGATGAAGCAAGCGCAGCAAATGCAAGAGCGCATGCAAAAAGCCCAAGAAGAAATCGCAACGATGGAAGTGGTTGGTGAAGCCGGTGCTGGTTTAGTAAAAGTAACCATGCTTGGTAACCACAATGTTCGTCGTGTTGAGCTTGATGAAAGCTTAATGGAAGACGACAAAGACATGATTGAAGATTTACTAGCAGCAGCGTGTAATGATGCTGTTCGCCGTGTTGCTGAAGAAACTCAAGAGCGCATGGGCAAAGTAACAGGTGGTATGCAATTACCACCTGGTATGAAAATGCCGTTCTAAGCAACTATGCAACTTTCAGATAGTTTAACATCGCTGATAGAGGCACTTCGTTGTCAGCCAGGTATTGGCCCGAAATCTGCTCAGCGTATTGCATTTCATTTATTAGAGCGCGACCGTAAAGGCGGCACTCAGCTTGGTAATGCGCTAACAAAAGCGATGACGGCTGTAGGGCATTGTCAGTCGTGCCGTACATTTACCGAGCAAGCGCAATGTGATATTTGCTTAAGCACTAAGCGCCAAGACAGTGGCATTTTATGTGTGGTTGAGTCGCCTACAGATGTGTTAGCGATTGAACAAACAGGCCAATACAAAGGACTCTACTTTGTATTAATGGGGCATTTGTCACCGATTGATGGTATAGGCCCTAAAGAAATTGGCCTAGACGTGCTTGAGCAAAAACTTGCGCACGGCGGTATTAATGAAGTTATATTAGCCACTAACCCAACGGTTGAAGGTGAAACAACGGCTCATTATATTGCCCAGCTTTGTCATAAGTACAAAGTGGGTGCATCGCGGATAGCTCACGGCATTCCTGTGGGTGGCGAGCTTGATTTAGTCGATGGCACAACCTTAATGCATGCATTTAGTGGCCGGCGCTTAGTCAGCCATGAATAGTTTATTTTAAGCTTAACTATTTGAACTTACTTTAAAAGCCTACATACATTTTGTAGGCTTTTTTATTGGCTTTGATTGCAATATAAATAAAAACTTAAGGATGGTATGGCTGCAATAACTCAAAGTGCTAATGTGATTGTTGATGATTTTATCGCACCTGTTTGCCATGAACACATAGAAATCATTTATCAAGATGATGATATTTTGTTGATCAATAAACCTAGCGGTTTGTTGAGTTTGTCGGGTAAAAACCGTCTTAACTGGGATTCGGTTCACTATAGGCTTGTCAATGGCCAGCAAGGCGTTACCGCAGCGTTCCCAACAGCGATATTACCTCACCGTTTAGATTTGGGCACCTCAGGAGTAATGGTGGTGGCACTTAACGAGCAAGCAGTTAAAGCACTGAATCAGCAATTTCAATCCAGAAATGTTAAAAAATATTACCGCGCAATGCTCGCGGGTCTAGTTGCTGAGTCTCAGGGAGTGATTACTGCGCCTATAGCAAAAGATAAAATGTTATTTCCGAAAGTGAAAATTTGCCACCAGAGCGGCAAACCCGCGCAGACTCAATTTAAAGTGGTTAAACGTTTTAACAAAGAGCAAAAAACCTTGGTCGATTTTACTCCTATAACTGGACGCACTCATCAACTTAGGATACATAGCCTAACGTTTGGCCACCCCATACTCGGCTGTGATTTATATAAAAATGATTGCAGTGAGCAAAGAGCTCAACGGTTATTATTACATGCCAGCGACTTATTTTTTGTTCATCCACGCACTGATAAGCCAATGCACGGGCATGCCGCAACGCCTTTTTAGTTGATTAAGCCCTTTAAAGTGTCTTTGAATGAGGTTTTTTATTTTTTTTACTTGAACTTCTCACGGCTCACCCCATATTAAGTGCATAACGCAGACACTTTGCAAATTGGAGATACATAAATGACTGCAGCACAAAAAGAAACATTAGGCTTTCAAACAGAAGTAAAACAACTATTAAACTTAATGATTCATTGTATTTAAACATTCCACGCTATTTATTTTTATCTCCCTTTTAGTCCTGTTATCCACGTAAAAACAACAACTTAAACCACTGTTAACCACTCCTATCTACTGTTAACTATCTTTATATATTGCTGTTATTGGTGACAATTGTGTACCAAGGTGTGTACCATTTTATTATTGGCCTCAAATTTGGTCACATTTGGTACACAGAGTCGGAGCATCAATGAACATAACAGCAGCTAAGCTAAAGAGTTTGAACGGTAAAGAGTATGCCGGCAAACCTGAGCTAACGGATGGCGATAGCTTATCCATAAGGATCTCCCCAAAGGGAAAGATCACCTTTCAAATACGCTATAGGATAAACGGGAAGCAGGCGAGATATAAAATTGGCACTTACCCTACAATGACACTTGCACAAGCTAGAGAAAATTGCGCGGAGCAAATGAAGTTTGTTTCACAGGGTTTAGACCCTCGAAAAATGGAAGCTGTAAAATCTGTTTTAGTTGATCATATAGATAACCCAACTATTAATGACTGCATTGAATACTGGTTTAAAAATTACTGCTTACCCAGGCGAGACAAGCCGGCTGAAATAAAGTTGCGCATTACTTCATGCTTAAGAACTCTATGGGCAAAGCAATACGTTTCAATCATGGACAAAACGCACTTTTCAGCAATGTTTAAAGCCATGAATGACAAGTCGATTGAAAAGGGGCGAGGTAAGGGGTTTTCGTTTAACGCGATAATAGAGATCAGATCGGCGCTTAGGTTTTGCGTTCGCCAAGGGTTTATTGATAATACCCAATTTGAAGCGTTACGCCCTGGTGATTTTGCGAGTGATTACGATGTTCGTGAGCATTATTTATCAATACAAGAGTGCAAGTTAATTTGGGCCCACGTTGATGAATTAAATATAACTGATAGAAATAAGATTATTTTGCGTTGCGCTATGGTGTTTGGCTGTCGCATAAGTGAGCTATGTAGCGCGAAAAAAACAGACTTTGATTTAAAGGCAATGCTATTCACTACGCAAAGAGAAAATACAAAAGGCGCATTGCACTCTATTATTAGGCCTATACCGAATGATTTACTCGCTGATCTGCAGTATATGAAAGAACAATCGCCCTCATTTAAGCATATGTTTCCTAACCGTGATGGCGATTACCCCGCCAATAGCTCAAGCGTTAGCCAAATATCTAAAGCGTGCCATCAAGAAATAGAGGGTGTTGCGCCTTTTAGAATGCATGATTTAAGGCGGACAATATCAACGCATTTAACCGATGCCGGATGCCCTTTGCAATTTACTGAAAAATTACTAGGGCATAAAATGAAAGGGGTGTTGGCGATATATAATAAATCGCCAATGCTCGATGGCTTAACCGAATGGGTTAACCGATGGGTGATCATGCTGAAAGGCGAATAGATTGACCCCTTAACGCTTTGCAATGATCATCGACAACTTTAGCGTCCCAGCGCTTAGGCTTGCCGATAATTGTTGCCCTTGGAAACTTGCCGTCCTTTTCCCATTCCAAAATGGTATTTGGTTTTACACCAAACAGGGCGGCTACATCTTTTGTTACTAAGTATTTACTCGATGGTAAGCTCATAAATCACCTGCCTTTTTTAATCTGTAAACCATATCCGCTACAGTTTTATATGTTCTGCCAAGCGCCAAGCTAATATCTTGAAGTGATTTTGTTGCGCGCATTTCTTTTAAATATTGAACCTCAGTAGTTAGCCAAGGTTTTTTATGGTTAAAGTGAAATTCAGGGTTGTATATTTTGCTCATGCATCACCTGCCTTTGAATTTAAGTTAACCGGGATCATATCTAACTCGGTTACAACTCCACCCTGAACCTCGTTGACCTGGCTTAACCACCGCTCGGCAAATTCAAGCGTGTCTTTACTTGGCCTTAATCCGCCTTTAGGTCCAGGGCACAAGTGAGTAGTCATATCTGAATCTTGAGCAAGTAAGCCTCCGCGCCCGCTTTGGTGTAAATATAAAAGCGTGCGGCCTTTAAAGTTTGTGCCATCTTCGCGCTCTATGTTTATTTCTTGCGGCCATATAATCAAATGATGCTCGCCGCTATGATAAACACCAGTACCTTTACTTCTATCAAGATCGTGCTTTAATTCGGCAATGGTTAGCGTGGCCTTTTTGATAACACCGGTTAAGTCCTTAATTTCTGCCTGATTTTCTTTTGTGCACTTTTCGAGGTATTTAGCTCTAGCCTGGGCTTTTTCGTTAGCCTCTTTTTGGCGCTTGTTTTGCTCTTTAAGTTTTTTCGGGTTGAGCTGGTTTAGCTCGGTTACTTTTTTCTGCGCTATTTTAAGCTGCTCATGCAAGCTTGCGTTCTGGTTTTCAAGCGTTTCTATTTTTTTATTTAGTGCCGTTTGCTTTTTAGCAATCAAAAGGCCATTTTCTACAGCCTGAGCCGCTTTATTTAGGTCGATATTGTTTTGATTAATATCTTCTTGTAACTTAGTTGTAAAGCGCCTCTCAGCCTCCAGCTTCGATTTAAGTAGGGCTATTTCGTCTTGCACGTTCGCTTTGTAGAGTGCGTGCATTTGCTCTTGCCGCTCAATTTCAGTCTGCTCTTCATTGTACGAATGGATAAAGCTGGTTAGTAACTCGCTTGAATGTAGTGATGCTTGCATTTTATCTGCCCTCATAATTTTTTAGACGCTGGCTTTCGTTGCCGGCAATTTCAATTTTTTGTTTTAAAAGTTGCTTGTTTGCTCTGCCAATTGCGCTGTCGCTTAAATCTAACCCTTTAAACGCTTGGGTTTTGTCGTGCTCTTCTTTAATGATTTGGTTGCGCTCGAAGTCGCGCATTTCAATAACTTCATCAAAGTGAGCCTCGCAAGCAAACGCACCGCGATACTCGTACGCTTCACTGGCTCTTAGCTTGGCTTTGCATTTTTTGCATGTGTAATTACTCATAAATGCCACCAAGATCCACTGCCAAAGACTTTTCAATAAGCGCTAGGTAAAAGCTTTTGTATTCAGGTTTTTGATAATCATTTGGCGTTACTTCTCCGCTCCCCGGCATATCGCTCCAGGTCAAACCGTTAGAGAACAAAATAGCTCGCTCAGCTCTTCGTAAAACAAACCTTCTGACATACAGGCTTTTTAGCTCAGCTTGCTCGGATATTTCCTGTATGCTCCTACCTAACACCCACGATTTAAAAATCTCTATATCCCGCTTAAAGTTATTTTTAAATGCCTCGTTTATTTCTATTGCAGATCTCATAAGTCACCTATCACTTCATTTAACTCAAGATTATCTAAAACTTCTTGATCGGCCTCTAAAGCCCAATCCCATTGGTGCTGGTTTTTACGCTTCACTATTTGCCATTTAAGAGTGCCAAATTTAGAGAGTACAACCCGGCAATTTCTAGTAACGTCTTGTTCAAACTCATAGAAGCCACCGTTAACAGATAACGCGCCGCGAAAAGTTGAAAATGTTATCTTTCTTATTTGCCCAATTCTCATGGTTCACCTACCTAGCCGGAGCAAGGGAGCTGGTTGTTAAGTCCCATTGCATTTTACAATTTCTTCTTTCACTTACTCGCTTGCGTATGCTTTTTGCTTCATGGCCCGTTCCGTAGTTTAAAAGCCAAGAGTTTCTACCTTCATGATCTTTTGGCAGCTGTAAAATTAAGCCCTCAGCATGCTTAACACGGCTGCATTTTGATTGCTTTTCAGCAGCAGTAAGTATTATTTTCTCAATATCCATAAATCACCTATGCTAATTTTTTATCAAAGTCAGGGTTCATAGCGCGGTAGCATGCTGACTTCATACAGCCTTTCGCGTTGTTAAGTGCGCTGTTCAATTCCTCGCGCGTGTCGGGCACGCGGCATTCAAAATTGCTACGCTCGACACCGTTATAAAAGTCCCACCGAAAGCGTGGTTCGTCGGCGCTCACATCATTAGCGTATATAGTTACGCCGTAACCTACGCTTTTTTCAGGCACGCAGTTGGCTGCATCTTTTAGCAAGTCGGCTAAGTATTGCTTATGAGACACGTTAGGCTTACCACTTTGCAGTAAGGCCCAGGCGAATGAATAAACATATTCGTTTAGGTCCATTTCACCGCCTTTTTGCTCTTTTAATTTAAAGCCATGCTTTAGAGCCAGGGCTTTGATTTTTGCGTTGTTCATGGTCAACCTCTCTTATAACTATTAAGGTGATCCCTGTAAGGCTTTACTATTTCAGGGTGTTCAGGAAAACGTTTTTTGCAATCCCACACTAAATAAATCACGGCTATCTTTTTGCCTAAGTAGCCACCTAAAAACCAAGACTGAGCAAGCAGAACGACAAGCGAGAATGCTGCCGCTAAAAGTGTGATTGATGCGTCTATCTCATTCACTTTTCTAGTTCCTTAAGTAAAGCGTCAGCACAAGATATAGACCACTGCGCCAAGCTCACCTCATCTGAATTGCAAAAACCTGTACCATGCATGCAGTTAGCTTGAACTACGCCACCACTATTAGAAAGCAGCCCTTGCATTGCATGCATTGCAAACATTTCACGTTTTGTTAAGCCTTGGCACTCAGGGTTGTAGCCTGTTTTATTTGTGCCGTCATAACCCGAAAAATCTTGGTATGCATCGCCACTTAACGGCATTGCTGGGGTATTTGCGTTGTTCATATTTAAGCCCTCTTGCTTTGCAATAGCTTTGGTACAGGGAATAGTAAGAATCTGTTATCCAGCGGGCTTACCTCTTTCTTTTCGCCAATAGATAAAACTTTTACGCGAATTGGATCTCTTTTAACCTCGGTTTCATAGCGATCGCCGCGACGTATTGATAATAAGCATTGTGCTGCGCGCACTTTTGAGCATTTAAACTTTTTAACAATGTCGTCAGTTGAGAAAAAACAACCTGCCGCAAGCATTTTTTTAGCTGCAAGGGCAGTTGTTAGTTCAACTTCTTTTTTGATTTTAATTTTTGCTGACATATCATTTACCTCTGTCTGATTTAGCGCATACCAGTTATGCGCTCTGCGTTTAACTTGTGGTTTCATTAGGCTGCTTTACTTATTTTTCTTAGCTCGGCAGCATGACGGCCTTTGCATGACTTGCTAAAGTAAATGCCCCAGCCTCTTGCGAGATCCGCTTTGCGTACTACTTTTTTCATTCCGCAGCCACAAGCACAAAGCATTTCTTGTTGATGTGGCTTTAGCTTTGGCTCTTCTGATTTAGTTTTAGCCACATTGCCGGCGGGTTTCTTATTTAGCTTCCCAACTTCATCACCCCAAACAGACCAGCCTTTAACGCGCTTGCGAGAAAACAACTCGATACGCGGTACATCACCGGCTAACTCAACGCATGCCTGCCTAAACTCGTTTGGCTTTTCGCTATGCACACCAATAGGGTATGCACCTGAAAACACGCCACGACCTAGTATTTCGTCTAGGCTTTCGGTGTCGTAGTTGCCTACCGCACGCACTGAGCGACTAGCTACTTCTGGCTTGCCTTTAATCGCAATGATGGCCGACTCGCTACCTGCACGGGTCCAAAACCCCATACCAAAAAGCGGGTTATTGTTTATGGTTAGCTTGTTCCATACAAAGCCATTCATATTTTTAAGCGTAAAGCCCCATGCTTTAACAACGTCTAGGGCTTCTTGTGGCATTGAACCAACCCACCACATAACCAATATGCAATCGTCAGCTGCAATATCATCAATAGGCATCGCTTTTAGCTCGTCTACGCTCATTGTTGATTTGTAGTGATGTGCTGCACCGCTTTTCATGCTTCCGCCGGTCTTTTTATTGCTGAATTGCCAAGCAGGATCTGCGTATATCAGGTTAAATTTTTGGCCGTTAAATTGTTCAAACATGGGGCGCTCCTTACATGCACATTAAGAGTGCTGGGTATTGCAAGCCAATTGGCGCGAATGGAATATCATCGTCGTAAAAGTCATTACCTGGACCCATTGGGTTACCTGCTGTTCCATGCTGTTGTCCGCCGTTCATGTATTGGCTGTTTGATACGCCTTGCTGCGCTTGACCTCCTTGCTGTTGGCCTTGGCTATTTTGGCGCTGAGCTTGTCCGTTACCTTGGCGCTGCGCTTGGCTATTGCCTTGGTAATTATTATTACTATTGCCGTGAGAATTATTACCCTGCGCTTGGCCTTGGTTATTGCCTTGCACGTGGTTGTTTTGTTGGCCTTGGTAATTATTATTACCTTGGTTGCCCTGAGCTTGCCCGCCTTGTCGAGCGCCTAGCATTTGCATTTGACCGGTAAAACCATCAACTACGATTTCAGTGGTGTATTTTTCTTGGCCTTGTTGATCAGTCCATTTACGGGTTTGAAGTTTACCTTCAACGTAAATCTGTGAGCCTTTACGGACGTATTCGCCAACGATTTCGGCTAGCTTGCCAAACAGCACAACTCGGTGCCATTCGGTTTTTTCAACTGCTTGGCCTGTGTTTTTATCTTTGTAGTTTTCACTTGTAGCAAGTGTTACGTTGGCTACTGCGTTACCATTAGGCATGTAACGTACTTCAGGGTCTTGCCCACAATTGCCTACTAAAATTACTTTGTTCACTCCGCGTGCCATGATCGGCTCCTTACTTTGTTTGATTAAAAAGGTATAACTGTGCGCTCGCCGTTATGACCTGGCGCAGTGACAATGTGGTTAGCTTCAAGCTGCTCGACTAAGCGGGCTGCTCGGTTGTAACCAATTCTAAATTTGCGCTGAATGCGCGAGACTGATGCGCTCTCCGTTTCTTGAACAAACGCTTTGGCTTCTTCATAGAGTGCGTCATTACCGTTGCTGTCTTGATGCTTGGCGTTGTGTTCGGCAATCAGCGACTCGTTACCATCGTCTTGATCGTCATCTAATGAGCCTTGCTGATCTTCGTCACTGTTTTGCTTATCAAACGCCGCTCTTAGTTGCTCGCAATGACTGGTCATTAGCTCTAACGCGATCGTTTGCTTGTTAATTTCATATTCCTCTGCGGTGTCAAACATTGCGCTATCAACTTCAAATAGCTCTTTAATGCCTTTAATTTTAAATGCGTCGGTTATCGTGAATGCGATCCCATCTTTAGAAAGTGAGATTTCTTTTATCTCGTAACCTTGCTCAATAAGCTCTTTAATATTTTCGGTAGGGTAATCCCCCTTGAAGCGGGCAACGTCTTTACCTGCGTTCTGCATGACCAGCAAGTCGCCTACCTCAAAGCCTGCAAAGTAAAGTTTATCTGTGCCAAGCGCTTCTTCTTGTTGCGTCAATTGGTCGAGCATATTTGTAGTGAGTGAGTTAGAAATGCCGCTACAGTGCAGGGTTTTAGTTTCAATTGATTCAACCAGCTTCAATAAAAGCCCTAAAGCTCTTTGCGCTAAAACTGATTTGCAATCAAAAATAAGCGTTTCCTTTTTTGTGTGATAAAAAGCTGAGAAGTGCATGGTTTTTACTATTGAGCGAGCACAAAAATCAGCGTTAACCTCTTCGGTTATTATGTCTACCTCTTCTTTGCTAGGGTCGTGAGCTAAACCCTCAATCACTTCGTTAACGCGCTCCAATACCTGGGCCTTAGGGTAATCTTTACTACTGTAAGTAAAGTCAATGCGGTACCCATTTTCTAAAGCTACAAACTGACGCTCGGCCTTGAAGCCTAGATTGCTCCACTGGCTATCTGTAAGCGGTGTAAATATAACGCCTTGCTCTTCTTCTACTTTGCTTTCTAAAACTGATACTTCCGGTAACTCTGCTGCAAAAACTTGGATATTTTTCATTGTTAAACCTTACTTAGTCGTTAAAAAAATGATGGCGGCTAGCACTAAAACGCGCACTGTATTTACTGCTGCCATCTTTATAAAATCTCTGCGCTTTTGCTTTTCCAGTGCGCTTGAGCTGTTTCCGGTTATTGCCATGTAGTCGTGCATCATTAGGCTGCTCGCTTTACTTTTGTAACTAATGGCATGCCGCCTGCGGCTTCAATCATGTTGTGCATCTTTTTACACACGTTATAAGCTTCAACTCTATTTCGAGTGAAAACGCAGCCCGGTAACGTCCAGCCTTCTGAGCCCTGGAACTTAGATGCTTTAACAATGGCCAGGCCAAACTGAATATCATCACAGCGCAAATGCTCGACCATTCTTAATTGTGGAACTCTTAAATATTTCATATGAACCTCGGTTAAAAGAGCTGCGCCCTTAGGCGCTGGCTCGGTCGGAGTTAAAATTAAGCGGCTAATGCTTTATTTAAGCGCTGCTCTAGCAGTTCGATATAGCTTTCAGCGTGCATTAGCTGGTTACATATGCGATCTAGCTCGTCGTTATCTGCGCGGTCACGGTCGCTAGGCCATAAATCAAGCGGGTCGTAACCTAGCTTTTCGCCATTTTCAAAAACAGGCGACTTAAAGTTATTGCCTAAAAGTGGTTCGTTTTGGTCAAGCATGCGGTTAACGTCGGTTAGCGCTTGGTGCTGCTCTGCGCTCTCTGTGGCTGCGTCTTGCTCTGCTGCCCTAGTAACGTCGGCTTGTAGCTGTTCTACTTGCTGGGATTCAACCTGGCTCGTCACTTGCTGCGCTTGCTCAACTTGTAGCTGCTGCGTGTGCATCATGGTTAATTGCTGAATAACTTGCGCTAGCACTTGGCTCACTTCGTTAGTGCGATTGCCAAACTTATCTTCGCTTGGTGTAAAGTTTTCAAGCTGCTGAATGCGCGCCATAACGTCTTGGCTTGGCTTGCCAAAGTAGTTCATTGGATCGTTGCGCAGGTTGTTTATGCGCTGTTCGATTTCTTGTGCTTGTTTTTGCAAGCGCTCTTGCTGGGCAATGGCTTCTTGTTGAATGCGTAATTGTTCGCGCTCTGCTTCTACTGCTTCTGCTGCTTTAGCGGCTTGATACATACCGTTAAGCGTTTCAAGCACTTCTTTTTTGGTGTCGATTGCGTCGTGTATAATTTCTTTGTCGAAAATATCGGTTTCAATTAAATCAACTGACTCAATGGTGTCGGCTATAAACTTGGCTGGCTGGCCTTTGCACTGCTCAACAAAATAGCGAATGTCTGCTATTTCTTGGCGCTGTTTGTTTAAAAACGCTTCACGCTCTGCAGCCTTGCGCGCTGCTTCTTCTTTGCGAAAGGTATCTTCATCTTCAAACGCAACAACAATAGGTTTAAAAATGTCGTTAACTTTGGCGCTTAAATCATCTGCGTAGGTTTTCACTTCGGCAGTAAAGTCCAGGCGGCGACGCTTAATTGATTCAACAAGCTTGTTGCGCTCAGTGCGGATTTTGCGACCTTCTTTAAAGTCGTCGTCGTCTTTCATATCGAGCGTTAGCTTTTTAGGGTATTTTTTACGTAAATCAGCAAGACCTTGCTTTGTTAGATCTTCTTGAAAAACGATTTCAACTAAATTAGTTGCAGTGGTTGATTGCTCACTCATGGCTCTATACTCCGTGGTTTAGTTTATTTAGCGCATCTGTATGCGCTTGGTTAACGCGAGCAACATAATCGCTGCTATCTACGTTGGCTGATTTACAGTGACCTTTAAGCTCTTGCAGTAAGTGCTTATGGTTCAGGGTTAATACTGATTCGTTTTCTGCTGTGGCTATGCGGTCAAAAATAGACGTGTTAAGCCAGGTGATGAACTTTTTGTTAGCAGCTAGGTTGTTCTCTTGCGCTTTTGCTTCAAGCTCAGCTTTTTTGCGGTCTTTTATTTCAATGGCTTTGTTGCGTATATCAATGCGGTTAAGCGCCGCTGCAAACTTGTAGGCTTGGTTGTAATGCTCGCGCATTGTTTCCATGCTTGTAGCTTGCTCGATAGCATCAAGGTACTTATCAAATTTGGCCGATGGCATTGCCCAATCGGGCAGGGCAGGTGGAAACCACTCTGCATCCATTCTAGGGCCGCCCTTATTGCCTTTGTTGAGCGGTATGCGGATATACTCGCCGTTACACTCAAAGCGATTTTGAACCGGTGCGCACGTTGCAAACTCGGTATCAAGCGAGTAAAGGTAACGGCCAATGCCGAACTGAACCGCGCAGCGTTTCATAGCGCCAGACAAAGCACCCTTTAGCGCTTCAATTTGCGTGTACTCTGAGCCATCCCATTTCGTGATCCATTTATCGCCAAAGCGAACTTTTAAGCCGCACAAGTAGCCTTTTCCGGCTGCCGCTTCTTGATAAATGTTTTCCCAGGCATCAATACCTACAACATCATCAAGTCGCTGCTGAATAGCGCGGTTAGTGATGTAAGGAATAACCATTACCCATGGCTTTTGCTTTGCTGTTACGCCACTTTGTTGAACGCGCCATTCAATATCGTGTTCCTCAAAGGGATCAGCTAATAAGCGCTGTATCTCTGCTGGTGTTTTATTGCTGCTCATTGGCTTAGCTCGCTAACTTAATGTGTGGTGCAAACGATTTATCTTGTTTTTTGTATGCACGAACTTGGTTAAATACGCTCTCAAGCTGGGCCACTGCATCAGCGTCGGTTAGCGTGATCATGAATGACTTAGCCGATACGCCACTAACGTAAATAAACACGTTAATAAACGGCGTCTGTGCGTTGGTAACTACATTTACATGCACGTTTTCACGAAAGTTGAATGATTCAACTGCAAGCGCTGCAATTAGCGATTTCGCTTCAAGTGACAAAGCTGGGTATATTTGGGTTTGATGACTCATGCTGACCTCAATGTTCTCTTTAGGAAACTTTAAGCCAAGTTTACAGAAGGAAACTCAAAGGTCAACAAAAAAGTTTCTTAAAGTTGACTTTTATTTGCAGGTAAGTGGTTTTATGTGCGTGTATCTACTGTTAAGCTGGTCTTTGAGGCGCCATTATGGTGGCTGGAAGTAAAAGCGCCGAGAGCTGGCGCTTTTTATTGTTGGTCAGAGTTGTTGAGGTTATTTACTTTTACATCTGTACGCGTCAGCTGAAACGCTTGGGGAGTAGCCTCCGCTAATTGAGTGCCACACTAAGTGCGTACCCCCTAAGTCTATGGCTTGCTGTTTGGCCTGTTCTTTAGCATTATTTATACCCGTTGTAGCCGCTAACCCTCCCCAACCAGACGTTCCTGTTACGTTGGTAATGAATTGGCATCCGGTAACTTCACTTAGTACAGTTTCTTTGATTTCACCGATAGCCTGTTGAGAAGCGCAGCCAGCAATAGCGGCTGATATAATTGCAATTGTTATTCTTCCATTCATTCTAACACCCTGAACATTTATTTTTTATTGAATATATTTCTGCAGGACATAGCTACCAGCTTGGCGGCAGTGTCTGATTTTGCGTTACCTATATTGCTAAGAATGCACTCATTAGCGTTTACAGGGGTTAAATAGGCTTGCATAGCTGCAAAGGCCATTAAGGCAGCAATCACACTGACTACCATTGCCTTTCTAGTCTTTTGACTCATTAGTAACCTCTTTAATGGTGACTGGGTTTAAAAATCCTGAATAACCTGCTTTACCACGCCAATGATAGTGCAGTTCCCATTAATTGGCATGGTTGGGTAGCTGCTATTGAAGGGCTTTAAGTATTTGGCCCCGCCATCTATCACTAACTGCTTTAGAGTGGCCTCTTCGCTGTCGTTTAACATCGCTACTACAACTTTACCATGCTCAGCACCAATGCAAGGATCCACGATAATTACCGAGCCTTCGGGAATTGATTTGCCGCCAGTAAAGCTGGTCATGCTATCGCCCTTAACGCGCAGGGCGAATGCTTCGCCGCTTACGTTGGCGGTATGCTGGTAAAAAATAGTGTCACTAGTTTGTTGTAGCACTTCCATGTCGATTTCTTTCCATTTGCCTGCTTGCACCCATGATATTAGAGGAGCCTTGCCTCTTAGGTCTGGCCCAAGCTCTAGCTCTATATTTTTCTCTGGCGAGCCCTTGCCCTCGACAAGCCAGGAAACATTGCACCTTAAAAGCTTTGCCAGCCTAACAGCATTTTCACCGCCTGGCTTGCCCAGCCCATTAACCCACTTGCTAACCGTGCTCTTAGTTACGCCAAGCTTGCGGTAAATTTCAGCGGCCTTTATATCGCATAGCTTCATTTGCGAGTTTAGACGTTTTTCAAATGACATATTCTTCGCTTCTGAGTTTATATAAGTAAACATCATAATCCTAATCTGGTTTCTTTTGGTTGACACAGGTGGAGCGTAAAGCGTACACTTTTGGAAACTATTAATTTAACAGGATCGCACAATGAAATTTTCTGACGCTATCGACTACTTTGATGGAGATCGCAAGGCTCTTGGCGACTCTTTTCGATTTCCCGCAAACAAGGCGACCATTAGCAAGTGGTTTAAAATTGGGTTCCTTCCTTATGGGCGTGCACTGGAGCTAGAAAAAGTAACCAGCGGCAAGCTTAAGGTTGATTACTCGCTTTACCCAACCAGCCAAAAAGCAGCATAGGAGAAACTATAAATGCTTTTATCTAGAAAAAGTACGTTTGACGCTAAGCCTAGCGCACGTTGCCCTATGGCTGCGGCTGAAAGCTATAAAAATGATTTTAATATTGCTGACATAGCCAGAAAGATGGGAGTTAACCCAACTGTGTTGCGTAGCAAATTAGCTGAGGATTGTGATACGCATATTCTCGGTTTTCAGCAAGTGATTGCTATTGGTTATTTAACCGGTGATCACCGCGCTTTAGAAGCGTGGGCCTACAGCCTAGGTAAAACAACTATAGATTTGCCGGAGGTTGGCTTGTCGGATGATGAAGTGGCCGACCAGATTTTAACGCTACAAGAAACGATTGGTGATTTTGCTAAAACGTTTCGCCTGGCGCGTCAAAAAGGCGTGATCACGCAATCTGATTTTGATGCCATTCAAAAAAATACCCTTTCAATTATCTCTACAGCGCTACAGCTTAACGCTGAAATTGAGCAAATGGTTAGGCCTGATCCTAATGAACCAGTTGCGGCTAAAGCTACATCGTTAAAGGTGGCGTGATTATGGATGCCGCAGATAGCGCACAAATAGAAATAGACCGCGAGCAAGCGCGGCAAGTTGCCAATTTAAAACAAGCTGAGGTTGTTGCAACTGATGAATGTATTGAATGCGGCAATGAAATACCAGAAGAACGTCGCAAGGCGGTGAATACCAATTTATGTATTGGTTGTGCAGAGATGCGCGAGTTACGTAGCAGAAACTACGCAACTCGCAGATAAAACAAAACCCGCATCAGCTTTGGTCGGCACGATAGCGGGTTTCAATTCAACGAGGTAAGTATGAGCAATTTAGCAGAAATATACAAGTTTCCTGAGCGATTGGAGGCAAATGTTAAGCAACATGACGCAGGTGGTTATGTGAAAGCAGATATTGAGCAAGGTTATGACAGGCTAGCCCAAAAGCTAACTGACACGCTTGCAAACCCACCGGTAAAGCTAAGTGCGCGCGAGTATCAAATTGTATTTGCTGTGATCAGTAAAACGTATCGTTGGCAGAAAAAAAATGACTGGATGACGAATACGCAAATTAGCAGCTTGACCGGAATTGATAGCACGAACATCGGGAAAATTATTAAAGGTTTGATAGCTAAAAAAGTGTTATTTCGTGATGGTAAAAACACTGGAATTAACCCTGTTGTTAGTGAATGGCAAGAAATAGCGATTAGTCAAAATCAACTAAAAACTAGTCAAAAACGACTAGTTAAAAGCACCCCTAAAACTAGTCAAAAACGACTAGCTAACTCGTCAAAAACGACTAAAAAACTAGTCGAAAATGACTGCCACATAAGAAAAGAAACTAATACAAAAGATAATAATAAAAAAATAAACAAAAAAAGTTTGCTTGAATCTTTAGATTTTTCTACTTGGCCAGCCATGCCTAGCAATCAAATTTTTGATGATTGGATTGCTATGCGTAAATCCAAAAAAGCGAGCGTTAGTCAAACCGTGATTAACAACTTTGGGGCTCAGTTTCAAATTGCTTTTCAAAACGGGCTCAGTGTCGATGAATGTTTATCCGAGTGCATAACGCGAAACTGGCAGGGATTTAAATATTCTTGGATCGCCAATTCAAATCAAAACTTATCGCAGAGCTTTGGCAGTCAATCTAGGTTCGTTGGCGATCAACTGGCAGCTTTGCAGCATTCTGTGGCCCATATTCCAACTCCGCACGATGATGAGGTGCTTTGATGAATACTCAAGTTTCAACAATCCACAGCGCAGACAAGCGGCAGACTAACGATGTGCTGGTTAAGCTGATCAGCGATGAGGTGTTGCCATCACTAAAAGCGTACTACCCAAACAGTGATTTTAACTGGCGCGGCAACCTTGTTTTATTTGCAAATGAATATGCTGGGCAGCTTTACGGTATGGGGATCATCGCTAAGCACGTAAGAGCTGCGTTAGATATGGCCCGGTTACTTTCAACAAGCGAGAGGCACGCGCCAAACCCAATTGAATTTAAAATTTTATGCCTACAGGCGAAGGGTATGCCAACGCTCGATAGCTGCATGAGCGAGATAAACGAGCAGCGCATTAAAAATTACGGAAAAGACAAGGATTGGTCAGAGCCTTTAGTTTATTGGCTTAACCAGCAAATAGCTGCAGCGCGTGCAACGTTGACTGATAGCGCCTGGAAGAAGATGGCTAAAAACCGTTACACGGAATTGGCTGATAAGTATGGCAAAGGCGAGCTAGGCCCAATACCACTGAAAATTGAATATAACGCACCGCCGGCCTATTTGAGATATGCGGGAGTGGGACGATGAAGTCATACGAGCAAGATCAAAAAGAATTCATTAGAGCGCTAAAAGAAATTTTAGGTGTTCACTATCAATCGGCCCTGGCAGATGCGAAGCAAGCAAAGTTATCAGCTTTACAGGGGATTAAAAACCCAACACCAAAGCAGCTTGGTTTTGCTACTGCCGAAGCTAACAGGGCAATGGCTCGCGCAGCTAAAGCATGTGGGGTGGATAGTGTGCCGCAATACATCAAAGACAAAAAGGAGCAAGGCAAAAACCACTACGCATCACAAGCAAGAACAAAGCAAGCAGCCAGGCGAAGCAATATTAAAGCGAGCCCTGGTAATTTTACATCAAGCAAGGTGCCAGCAAATCAAGGCTATTCGCTGAATGCTGAATTAGAAAAAACATTTAACAACGCAAGAAAAACAGCTTAGGAGCTAATTATGACGACAATTAAAAAAAGCACTTTTACTCAGTTATCAGCCGCCGGTGAGATTTTTTGCGACGGCTTTATTTCTAACTCAAAGGCACAGGCTGCAAAAGCCATTCAAGATGGTGCACAGGCAAATCATGATGCAGCGTTTGGCAATCTAACCAAGGCCGTAGCAGTGCTGGCAGATAAAAACCAGCTAGATAGGCAGATGCGAGATGTACTTCTCACTATTGGCGCACATATTTTGGTGCAAGCACAAAAAGAAACAGTGGCGGCACAGCAGGAAGAGCCGGGACCAATTGAAAAACAAGGCAAGGCCGCCTAATGAGCAAAAAAGTTTTAACCGTAACAAATGTCCAATACTTAATGCCGCAGGTGGGCAAGGCTATTCGGGATATTTTAAAGCAGGGCAAAAATGTTGTTATTGAGTTTAAAGAGCACAAAGCAAAACGCTCTTTAGCTCAAAACAGATTGTTGTGGGTATGGAACCAGGAGATAGCTAATCACTTTCGTGAACATTTTGGGCAAGAGAATAGCTCTGAGGACGTGCACGAAGTATTTGTGCGTAAAAAGTTTGGCGTAAAAGTTATTCAAGCCGGTAACGAGGAACCCATTATTGTTCGCAAGCGCACGCGCAAGCTAAACACCAAAGAATTTTGCGAGTATTTAAATTGGATGGAGCAGTATTGCGCTGAATATTTAGAGCTTTTACTACCACAGCCGGACGATTTATATCACTTGGCTATGTACGGGGAGGCAAATAATGTCAGTCATTAGTAAAAAAATACGCAATAGCGCACGCGGCCAAGAATGCCAGGTGCGCATACCAGGCGTATGCAATCGCAATAATGAAACAGTAATACTTGCTCACGTTGGCAAAGGTTCAGGCATGGGCCAGAAGTGTGATGATATTCACGCAACTTACGCATGCTCAGCGTGTCACGATGCTATAGATGGCAGAGTAAGAGTGAATACATCGCAAGTAACTAGGCTTTATGCGTATGACGGCATGGTTAGAACGCAAAAGCTTTTACTCGAGCAAGAATTGATACAGGTGGCTAAATGAACGCGTTTTTTAAACTTGTTGGTACGTATCAAGGTTTCTTAGTTCTGGAAGATGAGGGCTTGCCGGAGTTTATAGTTTCGCCGGCAAAGGAAGTAGAGCTAAAGCCATGGATGACACAAAGAGCTTACCCTAATCGAGTGCAAAAAAAATGGATTAGAAGGTATGGGCTGATTAAGAAAAGATGCGTACATGTATTTGGCGACAATATCCATGTACACCCATCGACAGCTAAAGCGCTTTTGCATGAGCTAAACGATAAGGGGGTATTGCTAAATGATTAATTTAACTTTGCCCTACCCACCAACAGTTAACCACTATTGGAAATCATCTGTAAAGCGCGTAACTGGAAGCAAAAGTCGAGTGATAACGCGCGTAAGCGATGAAGGCAAGGCATTTGCTGAACAAGTGTTTTGGTTAGTGCGAGAGCAAAAGGCCCATAAAAAGCTTAAAGCAGATTTAAAGCTAGTTATACACGTTTACGTGCCGGATAGACGTAGGCGTGACATTGATAACCTGAGCAAATCTTTGTTTGATGCAATGCAAAAAGCTGGCGTCTATGAAGATGATACGCAGATAAAGGACTTTCGCATGATCCACAGTGGAATAGTCAAAGGCGGAAAAGTTACACTGAGCATTGAGGAAATATAACATGCAGCCAATTAAGCTATTGTCTAAGTTAACAACGAAAACACTGAATCTCACTGGTACGTTTGGTGGAAGTGGGCAAGACGTTATTGATTGGCGAACAGCAGCACATGCTTTAGCCGGCTTACCATCTTGTCCGACTAATTGGGCTTACTTTCGTTATGTAGGGGAAGAAACAAGGCTTAATCGTGTTGTACGCTCGCTTACTATGCACATAACGCTGTTTATCAAGATAAAACGATATAAGGTTAAGTCTGAAACGTTAAACGGCATAGTAATGGCAGCGGTTTATGAATTTGTGCAGCCTGTATGTGGTGAATGCGACGGCAGCGGTTTAGCTCCAGGGCAAAAGGCCATTAACCTAGACGCTTTGATATGCACTAAATGCCACGGCACCGGACGCAAGCCTTTGTCTAATCGCAGTAGATGCAAGATTATAGGTATCGGACATAAAAGCTATTCAAGTACGCATGATGATATAACCAAGGAGCTACTACGACTAATTGCCGGATGGGAAAGCGCCATCTTTAAAAACATACGCGTAAAGATGGGGGAGGTCGCGTGACCACTTCTAAATACATTCCTAAAGAATTAATGTTTAGCAGCATAAAAGAAATGCTATGCAGTATTGCTACGCCAAGGCTAAAACCAAAAAGTTTAATATTTAGTATGCAGGCGACAATTAAATATATCTCAACACCAGAAAACGGCATAGATGTATGGATACCTGATAGTGTAAATATAAGAAGGCGCTTAGTATGAGTAAGATAACAATAAACGGCAATATTATGAGAGGCCGATAGCATGCTAATAAAGCCCAACAGGATACTAACAGCGATAATGATTAAGTATCCAATACTCATAGACAAGTACCTAACGGAACATTAAAGAACAAAACGGAACAACACCGGAACAAAATAGCGCTCTTAATTAATTTAAGGGCGTTTTTTATTGCCTAAAGCAAAGTTTTAGCGGAACAACGCGGAACAAATGGCGGAACAATTGAAAATGTAAGTTATTGATATTCAATTGATGTTCGCTTTAAGCGGAACAATTGAAGGGGAAATATAACGATTTGTCCTGTTTATCGACTCGATGATCCTTTTTACGCTATGAAATCTCACACTTGACAGGTGCGACGGGGGTGCGATACATTTGACAGGTCAATCAAATAAAATACCTTAACGGAGTGTGGGCATGATAGCTGAATACAAGATAGATACCTTTTACGAGATAAAAGCAACGCTGGACGGGCAAAGAGAAGTTATTTATGGCGGCTTTGACAAAGAAACAATCAAAAATGACTTGCTACTTGAGATTCCCGATTTAACAGAGGAAGGCTACACAGATATAAAAATAGAAAGCAAGGTTGTTGACTGTCATCCCGCGCCAGAAGTTTATTACGATTGTGAAGATTGGTTTTACGCCAAATCGGTAAAAATAGATTTAGGCAGGGGGATAGCTTGGGCTGTTGGTATGAATGATGAGAATCTTTACCAAGTATGCTTGTTGAAAAGCGAGCAAGGCGGGTTCAGACGGGCTGTATCAAAGAGCTGTTGCGATGGTAGCAAAGGAGATTGCGGCAAATATAATAACTCACTTGGCTACCCTTGTATTGAAATGGCTAGATGGATGTTTTTTAGAGCAGTGAGAAAGTCAGGCCTTAAATACGTTAATAAAAAGGATAAATAGCATGAGCAAACGAGTTTTACTATGGCTTGCAGATATAACACCGTTAGTCAGTTCAACAAGCGTACTCTTTGAAGATGACGGCCCAAAGGTTGAGTTACGGCTCAAGGACGGCAACGTTGTAAAGCTAGATGAAAGCTATGTAACCATCACCAACGAGCCAAGAAGTAGTATCGAGCCACTTACAGTTGATGTTTGTAAGCAGTTTGGGAGAAAGATATTGCTTCATGGTGTTGATGTAACCAGGCTGGTGAGCAGCGTTTACCTTTCAACGACAGAGGACGACATAACACTTACTTACGTTGATGGCCTTGAATCAACGTACAGAAATGAAGATGTTAAAATTATAGATGTTACGGAGGGCGACAATGCCAGCAATTAAAAAATCAGTGCGTATTATTGAGCAGGCGCAAGAGGTGATTGATGTTTTTGGCTTTGGGATTATTGATGGAGATATTAATTGGTCGGGCTGTATTAACGAAATAACAAGGCAGTTTGAGGTCATGGCAAGGGAAAATGAGCCATCTTTACCGGATGCTATGTGGATTGCACTTAAAGATTATTATTTAGAATACAAAGATAAAAATGGATCAGGACATAGTATTGATACGCTTTTGCTTGGCGCAGCAAAATTAAACAAAGACTTTCCTGGCTTGTTTTTGACAGTTGAGGAATGGAGCGAGACGCAAAAGCTAGCCGCAATACATAGTATCAAGCAATTTATATCTGAAACAATATGCAAGTAAGGAGCCTAACAATGATTAAATACAGCAAAGCAGAGCTTATTGAAATGATAGATAACTATGCAGATACAGAAGTTATTGTATGCAGGCTGCAAAATATATCTCAATGTTACCGTGAGTCTGGGCATGAAGTAAGTGTATCGGCCTCAATTTCAGAGGCCGCGGTGAGACTTGAAAGTATATTCTGTCACCTATCCAACATAAAAGAATTGTACTGCGAAAAAAATACAGGCTTAGAGAGTATAAAAGATCATTTTGAAAACTCTGTACTTGATAACTCTGGCACAAGTGAAGTGGTGAAGGGGGTTAAAGGTGCCTGCGAGGTTATAAAGACAATGGCCTTGTCGTGCGATGAACTTTGGTTTGCAGACCAAGCAATTCAAAATTTAGAGGGTATGTTTGATCTGCTGATGGAATTTTATAAACTTTACTTAATGAGCGAGCAAGATAATGGCAAATAAAATAGATCTTTTAAAAATCACAGAGCCTACTATCGTCTCTAGTGACACCGATGTTTTTTATATCCGCAAGATAGGTGAAAATGATGAAGGCTTTGAAGTTGATGATATGATCATTAGCAACCTTAGCAGTCTAGGCATGGAAAAAACGCCTATGAATACCAGGCTTTACGAAAGGGGGTACAGCTGCGATAGAAATGCCATTATATATAACGGCACCATGCTATCTGATATTTTAGAGAGTGAGTGTAAAACATCGCGAGAATACTTTAAAGAAACAGAGTTTTATGATGTTACAGAGTCATATTTGGCGTTTAAGTTTGGTTATTTGAGTAACATAGAGCAGGTTGATGCTTTGTGGAGTCTAGCTGCTAGGTATGGCTATGAAACCATACAAGACGTGCGCCGAATACATAATCACAACTCAATAAGGGCGTTTCAATCAACAGGTAGTAAGATTGTCTTTGCTGATTATTTATCGCCAAGCGATATTATTGGCAGGCAGCAAATCAATTTTCCTGCAATTAAGTATGCAAATGACGACATTAGTTAGCTTGCAAACCCCCCAAGATTGATATATCTTTTCACATGTTGAAGAAATCCGCTTAGTTTTACGACTGAGCGGATTTTTTTTGCTCTATGCTACTTGCTTTGCCCGATCTTAATGGTCGGGCTTTTTTATGTGCGAAACAAAAGGCTTTGCTATGAAACTTTTATTAAAACGCTTCCCAACACCAAAGGGTATTTTTGGCACGTTTGGCGAGCTATACGCAAAAGGCGAGTTAGTTTGTTTTACTGTCGAACGTGAATGGAATAACAATAAACCGTCTATTTCTTGCGTTCCTTGTGGAATCTACGAGTTAGTACCCCACGAAAGCCCAAAGCATGGAATGTGCTACGCGCTACAGCAAAAAAACTTAGGCGTAACTATCTATGGACCATCACAACGAACACATATTCTTATACACATCGCAAACAAAGCAACGGAGTTAGCCGGTTGTATTGCACCAGGTAAAACGCTTGGTGTTGTTGGCGGTGAGTGGTCTGTTTTGAATAGTGGCGGTGCTTTTAACTTGTTAATGACTTTGCTTGACGGTAAGCCGGCAACTTTGGAGATAGTAAACGCATGAGCGATAACTTTTTCACTAAAGCAATAGACTTTGTAAGCGGTGGCTTTGGCTCGACAGTTGTAGAAGCAGTTAAAGATTACTTTCCGCCAAGCATGAGCGAGCAAGAGAAAGCCGAATTGTCTTTTCGCATTCAAACGGCCACAGATCAGCAAGCATTACAGATGCAAGAGCTAAACAATAAAGCGCAAGCTGAGTTTAATAGACGCATTGCTGAGCTTGAGGGTACGGCCAAAGATTTAAAGTCTATTCCTTTGCTTGGTCCGATTATGCTGTTTTTACGCGGTTGCCAGCGTCCTGTTTGGGGTTATTCGACTCTGTATATTGATTTTAAAGTATTCAGCGGCGCTTGGGTTGGTTTGACGGACACACAAGAAAGCGCTTTGTGGATTATTAACTTTTTAGTGCTCGCCTTTCTATTTGGCGAAAGAGCAATGAAAAACGTAACGCCGCTTATTGAGCGGATCATTAAAACAAAATTAGGAAAAGCGTAATGCCGCCGGAATCAGGACCAATCCTAAAGCACCTCATTGATCTAGGGCTTGGTTATGTTTGGTTTGTTTTGCTGGCTGTTTGGGGTGGCACCGTGAATTATATTAACCGCAGAAAAAACGACAAATTACCGTTTAGCATTGTTGAGCTAGTCGGTGAATGGGCCGTTAGCGGATTTGCAGGAATTATCACCGTGTTGATATGCCAAGAGTTAGGTATGTCTGTAACGATAACAGCAGCCACAGCGGGTATAGCAGGTCATATGGGTGGTCGCTCAATCTTTTTGCTAGAGCGTTACTTTCAAACTCGCATTGGCATCAAGGGCAGTAACGGTGATAAGTAGTGTCAAAGTGGGCGGATTTAAACGAGCTATTTCAAAAGCAGCACGCAGAAACAGGCGCATCACTTAAAGAATTTTGCGACAGCCACGGTTTAAGCTACAGCACAGCGCGTAAGCACATAAAAACATCAAGAAAAGCGCCGCGCAAAGTAGTTAAAGACGATGGTCAAAAGCTAAAAAGAGCACCGAACTTTAAACACGGTGGTTATACAAAGTATTTTAAGCAAGGCGTTAATCAGTTAGTTGAAGCAACAACGCTAGAAGATGAGCTTGATTTATGTCGCGCTCGCATTCACATGGTTATGGACTCGATTGAGGGCATCCAAAAGCTATTAGATGATGCGGATACTACAAACGAATCGAAAGTGATGCTTTATGAGTCGTTATTTAAAGCTGAAATGTCACTTGATAGAAATGTCATACGTGCTGAGTCGATAACTAAAACGCTATCAAGCCTTGAGACAGACACACTAGCGCGCGGCAAGCTTATTGCTGAAACGACACGCATTAAGCAGCAAACACAATCTCTGGTCAACGCGACCAAACGTGGCAAGCATCAGGCGGAAATTGCAGAGCATGAAGCAGCCAAAGCACGTAAAGAGGCCGGCGGCACTAGTAAGCTTGATGATTTCATTGATAAGCGCACAGGCGGTTTAGATACGGTGGTTAGTCAGTAATGCAGCCAAAACCAGCTAAATACCCTAAGAGCACATGGCTCACAGAAGAAGAACGCTTTAATTTAGATGAAGTAGAGCTGTTAGAGCGATGCGAGCCCTACCTTGATTGTTGGTGGTGGCGTTTAAACAACTTATACATCATAGCGGACGAGAAAGGTCGCGAAGTGTTGTTTCGTTGTCGTATAGCGCAAACCGTACTTTTTGTAACGATGTGGTTTTTAAACATCATCTTAAAAGCGCGTCAGCTTGGCTTTAGCACAGCAATACAAGTTTTTATCCTGGACCATGCCATGTTTAACGATAACAGGCAGTGTGGAGTAATCGCACAGGGTAAAGAAGAAGCCAGCGCCATATTTTCATCTAAGATACTTTATCCCTACGAGCGGTTACCAAGTTGGCTTAAAACGGGCAAGCGCTCAGTTAAAAGTAAAACTGGCACCGGCATAAAGTTTAATAATGACTCATGGATACGTGTTGCTGTTTCGTTCCGCTCGGGAACACTTCAAGTATTACACGTATCAGAATACGGCAAGATATGCGCTAACTACCCATTACGAGCAGACGAGGTTCAATCGGGCTCACTGAATGCGGTACATGAAGGCTCTTATATTTTTATAGAGTCAACAGCAGAAGGCGCAAGCGGCAATTTCTTTGATATGTCAGTCGATGCCATGGATTTATCAGCATCAGGCATTGCGCTAGGCCAGCAAGATTTTAAATTCCACTTTTATCCGTGGTTTGATGATCCTAAGTATGTGGCACCAGTGCCGACAGGTGGTTTAAAACTTTCAAAGGAAAAGGCCAAATACTTCAAAGCAGTTGAAGCAGCTAACGGCGTAAAGCTCACAGACGAGCAAATAAGCTGGTACATAGGCAAGGAGCGCAACCAAAAAGGCAAGATGAAGCAGGAATATCCATCTACACCGATGGAGGCTTTTTTAACATCAGGCCGTAAAGTATTTGATAGTGACGATTTAATGCGTGTCGAAGGGCGCTGCGTTAAGCCGTTACTTGTTTATGATCTTGAGCCATACACCGGCAATATGAAGAAAATGAACGGCAAGGTTGATTTAAACGCCAAAGGTAGCGATAAACTGGCCCAATCAACGTTAGGCTATCTACTTATTTGGGAATTACCAGACGAAAACGAAGATTATGCGATCGGTAGCGATGTTGCAGAAGGACTTGAACATGGCGATCGCAGCTCATTAGACGTTGTTGCCAAATCGGATGGGCGACAGGTAGCACATTGGTTCGGTTATATAGACCCTAAGCGGTTTGCACACATAAACAAGCATATCGGACTTATGTATAACAAGGCCTATATTGGCGTTGAGCGAAACAATCACGGTCATGCGACACTTCAAGAGCTTGTTGAGATTTACCCAACGAGCCGGATTTACACGGAAGAACACATTGATCGCGAAGATACGGACGAAGAAACCCGCAAGGTAGGCTGGAATACAAGCGCGCAATCAAAGCCAATTTTAACGAGTGGCCTTGATGAACTACTTACTCACGACAAAGACGGCATTGTTTGGCGCGGCACAGTTAATGAACTCAATACATTTGTTTACGATAAAAAAGGCCGCATGGGCGCACAGCCTGGCGGGTTTGATGATCAGGTAATGAGCTATGCAATTGCGCAAGAAATGCGAGTAAGAATGCCTAAGCGACTAATTAAAGATAATACACCAGCACCCCATAACCCTAACTCTTGGATGGCACGATAACAGATGGCTGATCACGTAAAATCAAATAAAGACGGCTTTACGCTAGATAAGCTGTTAACCCTGCTTGGCGATATTGACAGCCAACCCGATTGGCGCACGCCAGCAACTAAAGCGTGTGCGTACTATGACGGCGACCAATTAAGCGAAGCGGTAAGAAAAGTATTGCACGATCGCGGACAGCCCGAAATCGTACATAACATGATTGGGCCGACTATTGACGGCGTGTTGGGCCTTGAAGCCCGATCACGTTCAGATCTAATGATTGTTGCCGATGATGAAAACGGTGATGAATTAGCGAAAGCATTAAATGAAAAGTTTAAAGACGCCTGGCGTTTATCTCATGCTGATCGTGCTTGCTCGGATGCTTACGCTAGCCAGTTAAAAGCGGGCATTGGTTGGGTAGAAGTTACTAAAAATCCAATACCTTTTGCAGCAGCTTACCGCGTTAAGTTTATTCACCGTCGCGAAGTGTGGTGGGACTGGAACGCACAAGAAGCCGATCGCAGTGATGCACGTTGGATGCTGCGTAAAAAATGGCTAGACCTGGACGAAGCCCTGGCTACTTTCCCGGACCACAAAGAAATTTTAAAGAACTCAGTTAATTTGTGGGAAGATTTTTACAATACGGTAGATAAAGAGCATGTAGAAGAGCATGGATTACACGCCGCTTGGCACGATAGCCAAAGTTGGACACGCGGACAAAGCGAATGGCTGGACCAAACTCGCAACCGTGTATTACTGCAAGTTATTTACTACAAGGTATGGAAACGCGCGCACATTATTAAAATGAGCGATGGCCGTGTTATTGAATACGATAAAAATAACGATGTTCACCAGGCTGCGGTGCAAAGCGGCAAGGTTACTCTTGAATACGCCGCATTCCCTAACGTGCGTGAGGCGTGGTTTGTTGGCCCGCATAGAATTATTGATAGACCAAGCGAAGCGCCAGGCGGCATGTATAACCTGATACCTTTCATTGGTTATCAAAAAGATGCAAGCGGTGAACCTTATGGACTGATCAGTCGCATGGTACCGGCACAAGATGGCATTAACGCACGCGTTATACGCCTTAACTACTTACTACAAGCACGACGAGTAATAGCCGATGATGATGCGACGCAGTTAAGTAACGACCGATTAAAAGAAGAAATCGAAAAGCCGGACGGGTACATACCACTTAACCCGGACCGTAAAAGCAAGTTAAAGGCGTCAGATGCGTTAAGCATTCAAAACGATGTAGGCATTGCGGCGCAGCAGTTTAACTTAATGCAAAATGATATGAAGCTTATCCAGGACACTGCCGGCGTTTATAACTCGATGCTAGGGCAAGACAGTAGTGCAACAAGTGGTGTAGCCATTGCAAACTTGGTTGAGCAAGGCACAACAACGCTTGCTGAGCTTAATGATAACTTTCACTTTTCACGTAACCGCGTAGGCGACCTACTACTGGCTTTCATCATTGAAGAGTTGAAGCCGCAAAACAACGTACAAGTAACCGCTAATCGCGACGATAAAGCTAAGCGTAAGCAGATTGTACTTAACCAGCCCAATGAAAGTGGCAAGCGTGATAACGATGTAGCCCGCTGGAAAGGTCACTTAGCGTTAGCACCGGTTAAAGCAACACCAACGTATCGACAGCAGCAAGCAACGCTACTAAGCAATGTAATGAGCCAGATACCGCCAGAAGCACAAGCAGCAACAATGCCTATGTTCGTTGAGCTAATGGACCTACCAAACAAAGAAGAGTTTTTAGCAACGTTACGCCAGGCGTTAAACATTCCTAAGCCGCAAGAAGATATGAACGAAGATGAACTTGCACAAGCTCAAGCCCAGGCTGAAAAAGCACAGGCGATGGAAGAGCTACAAATGCAAGAGATCCAAGGCAATATGGAAAAGTTAGCCCTTGAGCGCGAACAACTAAAAGTCAAAATACTTGAATTACAGAAGAAAACTGAAACAGAAGAAGTTAAAGACGACAAGTTAATTGCTGAAACTGAAAAGATTTTAAGTGAAGTGCGCCGTAGTAACGCTGAAATAGCAGCTATGAAGTCAAACGTACAAGCGAACATTCAACAACAACTAGACGCGATACAGGTGTAGCGATGAAACAACTAGAAAGCCTTGACCACATACCGGCAGAACATATGGAGCAGATCAAGTCCATTGCCCAAATGTGCCATGAAGTTAACCGCGCTTACACGCTTATAATGCGTGACCCGTCAAAGCACTGGCATGAACTTGAGCAGCAAGACAAAGATGCTGTTATTGAGCATGTAGCGTTTTTAATTCTGAATGTAGATGCAGGGGAAAAGGCATGGCATGACGCATGGGTAGCAAAAATGGTTGTAGCTGGGTGGAAGTACGGGCCTAAGCGCTCAGTTAAAAGCAAGACGCATGAGCATCTAAAGCCATTTCACCACTTGCCAGAAAAGCAGCAAGTTAAAGATGCACTATTTCACAGCATTGTTAAGCAAGCTATTCACGCGGGGTAAGCATGAACATACTCAAGCACTGGTTTTTGAAATACATAATGCCAGCGTTTGAGCCGGCTAAAGCAAAAAATAGCGAACAAGCCACACTCACTACCCACTACAGCCGAAAGGAAAAGCGAAATACAACCGTTAGCTGGGGTTCGGTAGAGATAAAGCTACGAAAGCCATATAGATAAGGTGAATTAGAATGAGCAATAAGCACGTAGAAAGAATGAAAGATGAGCATAAAGAGCTAACCGTTAAGACAAAGGCGCTTAACGCTTTCATTCATGGCAATGAGATATTTAAAACGCTTGATGACTTGGAGCAGGCGAGAATGATTAAGCAGGCTGGGTTTATGGAAGCATACGCCGAAACGCTAGCAAGTAGAATATGGGCAAATCAATAGCCCGCAACAACACACGTACTACGCAGAAATGAAGCCGCTTTGTTAACTCAAGGCGGCTTTTTTGTGCGATGCACAAACTCGCAGGGGCAGCGATACGCCTGAATTTTAATTTTCGTAGCCATACGTTAAATGGTCAATGGGGTAATAAAGTGGACGAACTAGACGAGATATTAGCAAATGGCACTGACGAAGAAATCGAGGCAGCACTAGCTGGTCTTGATATTGAAGGTGAAACACTATTTGGTGACGAAGATGGCGAAAAAGAGCCTGTAGTAGAAATCAAAGAAGAAGCACCTGCAGCAGAGCCAAAGCAGGAAGCAAGCGAAGCATCAACTAAAACAGACGTAGAAGGGGAGTCGTCAACCAAAGAAGGTGAAGCGCCAGAGGGTTACGTTGAAATTGATGGTGAGTATTACGTAAAAGCAACGGAGGTAAGCAGCAAGAACGGTCAGCACAGTTTACCGTATGACGTACTTGTGCAAACGCGAGAGCGAGCAGCAGCAGCCGAAGCAGAGCGTGAGCGACTAACCACAGAAAAGGCGGAACTTGAAAGTCAGTTTGCAGAAACCAAGCGTGTAGCAGAGTTACATAGCAGCCAGTTAAAAGAGGCTGGAATGGACCCGCGCAAACTGCCAGGCGAAATGCTTAAAGATCCTGAGCTAATGAATCGCATTAAAGACGAATACCCAGAGCTAGGTGAATTAGTTAGTGAACTTGCTAACCAAATTCAGCAATACGGCAGCAAGAGCCAGCCAGAACCACAGCAACCCACCTCAGAAAATGAAGTGCAAAGCGCGTTTTCTAGTTCACAGCATTTAAAGCAGTGGATGGAAAGTGACGTTGATAAGTGGGATATGGCAAAGGTTATTGATGACAAGCTCGCAAAAGACCCATTGTTTGCAAACAAACCAGTAGCAGAACGTTTTAAAGAAGTTGAAAAGCGCGTTCAGAAGGCGTTTGGCGAACAGCACAAGCCTAAGCCAAGCAACAACGGAACGTCTGCACCAATCCCAAATACCCCAACTGATTTAGGCTCGCAAGCCAACGACTCAAGCGCTAACGCAAACTTACTAGATAAAGATGCCGGTACTATCACGGATCAAATGGCAAGTATGACCGAGGCGCAAATTGAGGCGATGCTTGAGAGCGCGTCAGATTTTCTCTAGGAAATTAAAATGAGCACAATTACTAAAGCGCAAGCGGCTAAGGCGTTTGGCGCTGCCCTGTTTACCCACACTCGTCGTCAAAATACGTTTGTGAATATGTTAACCGGCGCAGCTCCACAAGCAGCAAAAGCAGACACGGCACATAACAAAAAGCAAACTGAAAAGGGCGCACCCATTGTTATGATCAACGACTTACAAAGCCAAGCAGGCGACGCAGTAGAAATGGACTTGTTCCATAATCTAGGCGGTTTGCCAACGATGGGCGATAAAAAACTAGAAGGCCGAGGCGAGAGCTTAAGCAAGACAGTATTTGAATTGCGCATTGACCAAGGCCGTAAGATGGTTGATAGCGGTGGCAAAATGTCACAAAAACGTACTAAGCATAACTTGCTTACAACAGCTAAAACGCTGTTAGGTAACTACTACAACGACCTTAAAGACGAAGTGGCTATGTACCACTTGGCGGGCGCGCGCGGTTCGTTTGCACCGGACGATATTATTATCCCACTTGAAAGCCATGAAGAGTTTAAAGAAATCATGGTTAACGAAGTGTCGGCACCTACATATGACCGTCATATCTTTGGTGGTGATGCGACTAGCCTTGAGAGCATTGATGCTGCGGATATTATGACGCTAGAAAAACTAGATGATTTAGCGCTTATTCTTGAAGAGCAATCAAACCCGATGAAGCACATCACGTTTGAAGCTGATCAGATGGCGAATGAGTCACCGTTCTTCTTGCTGTTTGTTACTCCGCGTCAATGGCGTGACCTATGGGCTTCTGCGACTGATAAGAAATTGCAAGAGCTACAATCGCGCGCTATTAAACGTGGTACCGGCTTTAATCACCCGGTATTCAAAGGCGATGTGATCATGTGGCGCAACATTCTTGTTCGTCAATATCGTAAGCCAGTACGCTTCTATGCAGGCGATACGGTTACAGTGTCTAACAATGACAGACTTGCAACGACCAAACAGGTTACTGCAGGCGTAGACATTGACCGCGCTATCTTATTAGGTGGCCAGGCACTTGCTAACGCATACGGTAAGTCTGATTCAGGCTCGCACTTCTCTATGACTACTGAGAAAACCGACCATGGCAACGCCAATGAAACAGCAATCGTATGGATGAATGGCTGTAAGAAAGTACGCTTCTCTGATAAGTCAGGCCGCGTAAACGATTACGGTACTATGGTCCTTGATACCGCCGTTACGCTTTAATTTAGCTGGCGGCTTAGGTCGCCTTTTATTCGTTAACTAATTGGAATAACACCATGAAAGAAACATTTTACAAAGGCGCTGCGGGCAATTTATCAATGCACAGCGCTACCCTGGCATTATCAGCTTTAGCAGTAAGTGGCGTGGCGGTTGCGTCTGCAAACCTACCTATTGGCACGCAAATTACTGGCGTTCGCATTATTAATGACGCGCTTGGTGCTAATACGGAAGTGACAGCACAAGTGGTTAATCGCAATGGCGACTCAACCGATTTAGCTGCGTTCTCAACAGTCGCAGCGGGCGACGGCGTTACTTACGTTAAGCCGCACTACATTGGCGATGAAGGTCCTAGCGACTTAGTGGTCAAGAATACCGGCACTGGCGCAGCTACCGGCGAAGTGGTACTGCAAATTGAGTACCGCTACAAAGGTTACTAAGCCTTTTTCGATACACGTTTAAATCTAGCCCTGCGTTTGCGGGGCTTTTTTATTGGGAATGACCATGACTACCAAAACTAATATTGTCTACATCGGCAGTAAGCCATTTAAAAAAGACACCGTATGCGGTACGCGCTTAGTATTTAAACAGCTAGAGCCGGTACCCGTAGATAACGATTTACTGCAACGCTTTTTAAGTTACCCAAAAGTGTGGGTGCTTGAGTCTGAGCTTAAAGACGTTATCGAACGACTAGAAGCAGAGCAAGAAGCGGAACAGCAAAAGCGTTTAGCCGCGGAAGAAGCTAAGCAGAAAGCCATTAAAGATGCGGATCTTACCGTTGAAATTGGCGGCGAAACTATCGACCTGGGCAAATACAGCTCTTCACAGCTTGATACCTTTGTTGTTGCGCACGATCTGGTTATTGAAGGCGCTAAAAAGCCGTTACCTGCTTACAAGCTAAGAGTACGTGACGCAGTACGTGCACTAACTGCCACTGAAAACGGCGGAGAGTAACTAATGGCGCAACTATCTAGCTTGATCCCGTTAGTTCGTGAGCGCTGCGGGGGCGTTCTTGATCAAATGGCAAAGGACCAACTAGGTCGCGCCTATCAAAAGTTTTGTTATGAGTCGCGCTTTTTGGCCCGCATTCAAGAAATTGAGCAAGGGCAAGACGGCACGCTTGTTATTGATGATGATCATGTATTTGTGAGTGTTGATTTTGTATTGGATGCTAATGGGCGCGAGCTTAAAAGCGCACAAGATTACACTGTATCTACCGGCGGTAAAGTAACGGCGCTCGGCACTACTGCAAAATTACGTGTGTTTTACCACATCGCCCCGCAATTTATGCTGCCTAATGAATTTGAAGCAGATAACACCATTGTTAACCGGTGGGCCGATGCTATCGCAGATGGCGCAGCCGCAAACCTGTCGATGATGCCTAACACCCAATGGACCGACTTATCAAAGTCTGACTACTTTAAACGCCGTTTTACCGATGGCTACCGCGATGCCTTCCAAGTTGCTATTGAAGCTCTGGACGAGCAAAGACCAACACAACCAAGAGTATTTTTCTAATGGCTATAGTTACATCAAATGAAATCATGCAGCGCGTTAATAAGCTGCTAAACGATCCTGGCTTTACTCGCTGGCCTAAAGACGAGCTATTAAATTACTTAAACGATGCACAGCGCGCCATTGTATTGCGCCGCCCTGACTCTTACACCGTTGACGTTGACAACTTTGCATGTGTTGTCGGGGTAAAGCAGTCTTTGCCAGCCGATGCGCTTAAACTAATTGATATACCGCGTAACGCTAGCGGCAAAGCTATTCGTGGCCCTTATAATCGCCAAGTCCTAGATGATAACTACGATACCTGGTACGCAGGCAAAACAGCTACCGAAGTAGAGCTTTATATCTACGACGAGCGCAACCCTAAAACATTTTATGTTTACCCTGGTGTTACGCCTGGCATTCAGTTGACCTTGGTTTATTCAAAGGCACCGCCGGCAATTGATTCAGCGGCCAACGATTCGGGCGAAGTTATTGCGCTTGATGATGTGTATGTAAACGCCATTATTGAATGGGTTTTGTACCGCGCGTATATGAAAGATGCTGAATATGCAGCTAATCCAAACAAGAGCCAAATGCACATGAACGCATTTAGAAGCCAGTTAGGTGAAAAAAGCCAAGCTGACGTAGCGATGATGGGCGAAGAGAAAGGAAACTAACATGACAGCAAGCGCAGGCGCGTGGTATCGCGTAGGTAAAGTTAACGTAACTAACGGCGTTAAAACGATTTCTGGCGCGGGCAGCAAGTGGCTCAATGACTTGGTGGCAATTGCGGTAGGTGATGCGTTTACCGTGGATGCAAAGACCTGGTATGAGGTGATAGCAGTAAACAGTGACACAAGTATAGTGCTTGATAGAGGCTATGAAGGTGGCACCGCTGCAGGGGTTAATTATGCTATTTTGCGCAGTACGTCCGGCACAATATTAACGCGGATTGCCGGGCAAATATCGGTGCAGTTTAATCAAAAGCAATTGTTTTTAGACGAGTTGCGCAACTGGCTTACCTCTACCGACAGCTCGGTATCACTTACTGATAGTCACGGCAACACTTACCAGTACAAAAGCCTGAACAATATCCAAGCACTAACGGGGACTGTGGTATCGCGGGACGTTGGAACGTCTGCGGGTAATGTGATGGAAGTGGGCGCGTTTGGGTTAGGAAACACAAAAGGGGTTAGGCTTGAAAATGATAACGGAGATACTATTTCAAGAACAGGCACATATTCCACCCCAGCCGCTTGGGCGGGGAGTCCTTACGTTGGGACAAATACCGATAACCAAGGGTCTCTGCAACACAACCAATCATTTGCACTGGCAGAAAATTACGCGACACAAACTTTCATATCTATGTCCTTGGGTAATAGATGTTTTTTTAGGAAGAAAAGCCAGGGAGTATGGTCGCCTTGGAACGAAATATATCACACAAGAAATACCGTGGGTACGGTGTCGCAATCAGGCGGTGTGCCCACCGGCGCTATCATTGAGCGTGGTAGTGGTCCTAATGTAAAGTATTCTAAGTATGCCTGCGGATTAGCAATACTGCACGGTACTATGCAGTTTGATTGGTCGTCAGTCGTAACGCAGGATCTTCTCAGCAACGTGGACTTCATAGCTCCTCCCTCCATAGCATTTTCGCTTAACACTATAACTGCAGTAACTGACAAATGGGGAAGTGACATTTTTCCCAGAGGGATGGGTGTGAAATCGTCCTTGCAGCAAATAGTCAGCGGAAGGTCAGGACTGACCAGTGTTAGCTACACACTCACAGGTTATTGGTACTAAGGAGTAAATTATGAAAATTAAATTGTCACCAGTTTGCGTTACTGAAACAACAAACGCACCCGTAATAGTATTAAACGGCTTAACACTGTCAGTAGGTAATACTAATATTGATTTATCCCAAGTGCCAGAAGGTGGGCAAGCAGAAGCAAGTGAAGAGTCACCGTTAGTGGGTATTGTTACTCGTGATGAAGTCACTATTAAATATCCGTATAGCACAGATATTTACGAGCCTATGCAATCAACAAACCCACTAGATTATGAGTTTGAAATTACAAGTGGCACCATTAAATGCCCATTGACAAAGAAAAAGGCAGCATCCGATGTTTAAAAACATAAAGACCGCCGATGATTTACGTGCTGAAGAGTTAGAGCGGGATATTCAGCGGTTCAGAGTTGAAAGAGAGGCACTTGTAGCGCGCAATATTGTAACGGTGACGAGTGGCAAACGATTCCATGCTGACGAACCCTCAATAATAAAGCTCGGCAATAGCGTTATTCGCCACATTGATGCGCCCGATGATGCGATTATTAAATGGTCTACTGCCGATGTGGGTACCGGCGTTATGGTTGAATGCACCAAGGCTGAGATAGTAGAAGCGCATAAGCTTGCGGTAGAGTATGTGGAAAATATATGGTCAATTAGCCGGAGCTAACAATAAGCAAGGAGAGTCACATGCTAGCAGCATTAAAAACACTGCGAACATTAGCTGCGTATGCGCTATGCGCTCTGCTATTTATAGCCCCGTTTACCGTCCTTAGCGCTATTGCACTGACGGGTAACACTTGGGCATTTAATAGTTTGCACAGCATGGATATTGCCATTTGCAGTATGTGTCATGGTACTAAACTTGAGTCTATTTCTGCGCGCAGTTTTAGGTTGTCGCATGATAAACGCTACCGGTACCAAATGCTGGTTATTGATTTTTTAGCGCGGCCTTTTGATGGGGACAACCATTGCAGGCGCGCGCACAAATGGGAAAGCAAAGTAATCAAAATAAGATAACCCGCCCACAGCAACTATTAAACATTTAATCTAACTATAAGCGAATACTATGCCTGCCATATCCGTTAAAACATTTGCCGGTGAACGGCCTAAAGTTGATCCGCGCTTACTCCCCAACGAATCAGCCTCTAAAGCCTACGGCTGTCATTTTGATAATGGTAACTTATCGCCACTTAAGCGCCCAGCACTTACCGGCGACACTGTTATCTTTAATGCAAAGACCATTTACAAGCACCTAAATGAATACTGGTTTTCATGGAACAAAGTTGTTAATGCGGTAGCAAGTCCGGTGGCTAACGATCCATGGCAACGCGTTTACTTTACCGGTGACGGCTACCCGAAGGTAACGAATAACGCTATTTTTAGCGGCTCCATTATGCCTGCTAGTGCTTATCGCTTAGGTATTCAAGCGCCCGAAGTTCCTATAATAGCAACGGTTACTGACGCGGCTACCGAAGAGATTGATCCTAATGATGATGAAACCCGCTATTACACGCATACGTTTGTGACTGAGCAAGGCGAAGAGGGGCCGCCTGGCGAAGCGTCGCAGCGCATTGATATTAGATACCCCAATGAGGAAGGCACATTTGTGTCACTGGCTTTTTCACCGCCGAACGTTAACGCGTCGAATATAACGCACCGCCGAATATACCGAACTGCAACCGGTGGCGGCATTGCAGATTATTTATTTGTGGCTGAAATACCCATAGCGCAAAACCTACTTATCGACAGTTTAAGTACAGACGAGCTAGGATCGTCTCTTGATACCTACGATTATGAAATGCCCAATGAAAACATGATCGGCTTAACGTCGATGGCAAATGGCATATTAGCTGGTTTTTTTGATAGTACCGTGTGCTTTAGCGAGTCTTACCTTCCTTACGCGTGGCCTAGCAGTTACCAGCTAACAACCGAGCATAAAATAGTTACCTGCGCAGCACTTGGCAATACGCTTGCGGTATTAACTGAGGGCTACCCGTATTTATTTAGTGGCATTAGCCCGGATGCGATAGCCGGCCAAAAACTAGAGTCTAACCAATCATGCACCAGCGCACGCTCTGCGGTTATAGTTAACGGCTCACTTATTTACGCAAGTCCCGATGGTTTAATTGGCTTTAATGGTGGCGGGCTATCTATGCTAACAAGCCAAATAATAACCCGCGAGCAATGGCAAAAATACGAGCCCCATACTATTGAAGCGTATCACCAGGAGGGCCGCTACTTGGCGTTTTATGGTGCTAACTTAGATAAGGCGTTTATATTTGACCCTAGAAGTGGCGATTTTAGGCATTTTACAGCTACGGCTAATTGCGGTTTTAATAGTTTGATAGATGATGCGCTATACACTTGCCAAGGGCAAAACCTGAGTAAGTGGGAGGCAAGCCCTGCGCTAATGAGCTACGAATGGAAGTCTAAGGAGTTTATAGCGAACGACCTAAGCTTTGCGTGCGCAATGGTAAAGGGCGTTGATTTGAGCCTTGCAGGGCTGCGCATTTACGCCGACGAAGTAGAGGTATTACATTTAGCGCCGGGACAAATACCTAAATCAGCATTTAGGCTACCCAACACGCGCGGTAATTCATGGTCCTTTGAGGTTTACGGGCAAGGCACAATTCACAGTGTTTCTATTGCAACGACTATGCGCGAGGTGGCAGCTTAAATGGCTAAACTTAAAAAGGGCAGCTTTCCAGGCATTGCCCGCCAAGCAAAGCAAAGTCAATCGGAAGGTGCGATCACCGAAAATATAGAGATATTAACCGGGCAGCGTGGCAACGGTGAAAACAGAGCGCTGTTAGTTAAGGACCTAGTAAACTTAGATGATATGAAGCGCCGCGCGCTAATTAATAATGCTAGCGGTGGCGGTGCTGGCAATTTACCAATTGGCGGTGGCGGTATTGAGCGTCCGCACGCCCCGGTAAATCTAACGGGTACAGGCGGTTTTACTTTTATTGCATTAACATGGGATCACCCGACCTACAGAGGCCATGCTTATGCGGAGATATGGCGCAGTGAAACGGACTCTTTTAGTAGTGCAACGCTAATCGCAACAGAAGTAACCGATATTTTTAGTGATAGCGTGAACATGGGAACCGGCTATTACTATTGGGTGCGGTTTGTCAATGTGGCCGATATGAAAGGGCCGACCCAAGGCGCTAAAGGGCTCTACGTTAAAACGCAAAAATCCGCAGAGCAGATACTAGGCGAAATAGGCGGGCTAATTGAGAAGTCGCACTTAGGCGAGTTTTTAACGTCTGAGATTGATGCGATCCCCGATTTAACGCTTGAGATTAACAATGCTAAAACTGACATATCGGGTTACAAAAACAGAGTAGAGGCCATAGATGCGCAAACCGACTCGCTTGCCAGGCAGCTTATTGACGCGGCATTGATAGGTGATAAAAACTGGCAGTCAAATACGCAAAAGCTGGTATCAATCGAATCAGAAGTTGGCAATGTAAAAGCGAAAATAGATTCTGAGTTTTTTACTATGGCCGAGGCGACCGAGGCAATAGCAGCGGCTACCCAAACAATTAGAACGGAAATTGAGGATTCAGGCATATCGCTTAGCGGCAATATTTCAGAAACCTACTTTACTAAGACTGGCACTAACGAGGCTATAGCGGCTTACGGGCAAACTCTAAAGTCGCAAATAGAGGATCCGAACGGCACAAGTATAGGCGCAGCGCTAAAGACCGATTATTACACAAAGACTAGTACGGACGAGGCTATCAGCGAAGCAACTACCGCCATGGCCTCAACGGTAACAACCGACGTTAATGCTGCAGTTGATGCAAAGCTGACGCAAAGTTACTACACTAAGACGGGTGTTGATGGGGCTATATCAGAATCAGCAACGCTTATCATATCTGAAATTCAAAACCCTGACGGCGAAGGCCTTGGCTCTATTTTGTTTAATAACTATCAAACAAAAACGGATGCAGAAGAAACAACCGCAAATATAACTCAACAGCTAAAGTCATCCACCTCAGATACATCGCAAGGCATTATAGAAAACGCCTTGGCTAACGATATTGAGCATGGGCGCAGAAACAAAGCTGAGGCTGAGATAATTTCACAGCAAAAAACTTTTTCAAACAAACAAGAGGCCATAGCTGAGGATATTCTAATCCTAACGAGCAACCTAGATAGCACAACCGCCAGCCTTGCTAATAACTATTACACAAAGGCCAGCACTGATCAGGCTATAAGCTCGGCTACTACGCAACTAAAAGCCACTATTGAAAACCCTAACGGTACAAGTGTAGGCGCTAACCTTTACAAAAACTACTACACCAAATCAAGTGCTGACAGCGCTATTAGTACCGCCAGCCAAATACTAAAGTCGAAAATTGAAGATGCTAACGGTAATAGTATTGGTGCCAGCCTGCAAACACTAAGCCAAACAGTTGCATCTAACAAAGGTGATTTTTCAGCGTTGTGGGGTGTAAAGACCAGCGTTAACGGTTTGCAATCGAGCCTTGGCCTGGTAAATGATGGCGTTGATCCTATCTTTGCAGTGAAGGGCGCTAAGTTTGCCATTATAACGGATCAGAATCCTACTAACTTAACTCCGGTATTTGCAGTTTCAGGCGGTAAAACGGTTATAAACACGGCAATAATTGACCAGGCATTTATAAAGAGCTTGGTTACAGACGATTTATTATCTAATCGTATACTGGTTGGCTCCCGCTTTACGTCGCCGTCTATCAACTACAATCCCGCCAATGGCGCAAGGAGCAATAACTTTTCCATTGATCCAGGCGGCAACATGCTTGCTAAGAGCGCGACGCTTGAGTCGGTAACCATTAAAGACAGTAACGGCAACATTGTTATGTCGTCTACCGGCGCAATACCTTCGTCAAAAGTAACTGGCCTGGGCGCTTTAGCCGCTAAAAATACACTGTCTTATAATGAAGTGACAGGCAGGCCCGCGCTTGGCTCATTAGCTTACTTAAACTCGCTCGCTTACAACAGCATAACCGGCAAGCCGTCACTAGGCCCTTTTGCTGGCTTAAGTAAAATACTAAGCACCAACGTAACTACTTACATAGCCAGTGGTGCGATTGGTAGCGCGCAAATAGATCAGGCGTATATCAACTCGTTGTTTGGTCAAAATGCGAGCTTTTACGGTACCGTGTATGCTCAAAACCTTGAGGGCGATGTAACGGACTCTAGGGTTAAGACTGGGAATCAGGTTTCTAATTTTAACGAAGTAACAATCGCAACGTTTACCATATCCGCACTTCCATTCGCGAGGACGGTTGTATTTAGCGGGCTTTTAGCTGAAATGCCTGCCACATCAGGGCAGTTTCCGGGGTCGGCATTTGGAACATCTAAATCCAGGGTTACATGGTCGGGCGGTGCCACTACCGAGGTACGCACAAATCTTGATGCAGGCGTTACCTCGTCAACTTTAGTTGAGCCGATAGTCGTTACCTTGCCGGCTAACACCTCAAGAACTTACTACGTAAAAGGTAAGGTCGAAGGTGCTGGGAGCATGAAACTGGGAGGCAGCGTTTTATGCCAGGCATTTAAAGCCGGCTCTACAATTTCATAATGGATTAACCCCCCAATATAGGTTAATATTTTACCACAATGGAAAAATCGTATCTGCAATGTGTTGCGTGGGCAAACCACCGCGACCGGCTTAAAGAGCCAATAACTCGAATAGGCAATATTGCAAACGACCCACACCTATACTCTGAAATAAATAAAGCCTGCTCAAATGAGCGGGCTTTTTTGTTTTTAGCACCCGATGGTTTTGTTGTTTTATGGCCGCGCCATATTGATAAGAGTACATTTATTGAAGTGACCATTGCGTCCTGCCATGGCGGAAACGCAGTACAACGCTATCTTCGCCATATCATTAGGCTTGCCCGTTGTGGCAACGCCTCGTTTATAGAATTTGCAACCGCCAGGCGCGGTTTTAACAAAATAGCCCCTCTACATGGTTGGGTTCGCAGTGGTGAGCGCGACAATTTAACAATATGGCGGCACTTTTTAGAGGTTGATCATGGGTAAAAGTAACGAAGTAAAAGAAACTGAATATGAAAAAGAGCTTGCGAAAGTGTACGCCGAGGAGTGGGGGCTTTATCAAGAGAAGATTGTACCGTTTGAAAACATGGTTATTGACGATGCCAAGCAATCGAATGATGAAAGTGTTTACGGTGATATAGCCGAAAATACCAACCTTGGCTATAAAAAGTCATTTTCAGAAGCGAGCAATAACACGCTGGCAAATATGGAGGCTGGCGGAATAAACCCCAATAGCGGCAAGTTTAAAAGCGCTGTTAGCGATATGGCCGACGGTGAGGCATCTGTAACGAGTGACGCTATTGCTCGATCGCAAGTTGCTGGGCAGGAGCGTTACATAGGCAAAATGAGCAACATCATGGCAATGGGACAAGGGCAATCTCAGCAGGCAACGGCAACGCTTAGTGATATAGCTTACAGCTCGCAGCAAAAAGCATTTAACGATGCAAGAAATAAGCAGGCTATAAACGATAGCTACATAGGCGCAGCGGGGGCCGCTGCAGGTGCCGCAGGTAGTTATTACTCAAACCTACCAGCCGGAACAGTAGCGCCAAAGGCCAACCCTAACGCCGCAACTACCAGCGATATAAACAACGCACTAACAGGGGGAGGTTAATATGGCTAGCATATACAGCGGCACAGTTGACTCAGCAACTAACCAGGTAAAAGACACAGAACTTGCATATGTGGAGCCGGGAAATGTACGCACAGACAAGTACCAAAATGCGCTAGCCGACTTAACACGCCAGCAATTTGAAGATTACAAAAACCGTTTTTTACCGGTGCAAGAAGAATTATTTGGCCTGGCTACTAGCGACAAGCTACTGAACGAGCAAATGCAGCGTAATGAAAAGAATATAGACAATGCCTTTGCTCAGTCTCAAATTGCTGAATCTCAGCGCCTGGGCCGCTATGGTTTATCGCCCGAAGAAACGGCGCAAGGCAGCGCCAACAAAGGATTACTAAAAGGGCTTACTACGGCTTCAATCAACAACGAAACCCGCGAGTCGGTAGATGATTTGCAAAATAAAATTTTAACAGGGCAAGGCGGCGCGCCAAAATCCCTAGCTGATATAGGTGGCAAATAATGTCTTACTCAATTATGCAATCAGGCCAAAGCACAAAAGGCAAAGCGACCGACTCATTAAAAACGCTGTCGGATATGGAGCAAAAGCGCGATATGACTAATGAAAGCATAAAGACGCAGAAAAAAACATCGCAAATGGGCGGTGCAGCATCGGGCGCAATGGTCGGGTTTACTGTTGGTGGGCCTTGGGGCGCAGCTATAGGCGGTGCAATTGGCTTAGTGGCTGGCGGACTTTAAGGGGGATTTATGGCAGGTGCATTTGTAGACGGCGCATTAAAAGGCTTTGAAATGATGGAGCGACACCAGGCGCGCAAAGATAATAAAGCCCGGCTAGCAGATATGGATACGCGCAACGAGCAGCGATACCAGCAGGGCATTGAAAGACAGTCTCAACTAGATGATGAGCGCAGAAGTAACCGTGAAAGCGATGTGGAATGGCGTAAAACACAAGCCGAAGCTGCTAGCGACTATCGCAGCGACACGCTTGAGGCCAACAAAAAACAGAGGCAGTGGCAACAAAATTTTCAATCACAACAGGCGCAGTGGCAAAAAGATCAGCAGGCAATACCTGTAGCGTGGCAGTCATTCAGAGAAACAGGCCAAGTACCAGAAGATTTAAACGATGTACTTTCACGCAATAAAGGCATGGACCCGCGTACTTACATGAAACCTGAATATCGTGAAGCGGTAAAAGGATTAAGCGCAAAGCTTGATACCGTTATTAAAAGCGGAAATATGGCCGAGGCCAATTCGCCAGAAACAATTAAATTATTTAACGGTGTATTTAAAGACAAGATAAATTCATCTGTTGGACAGTATGACGAAACCGTAAAATCAAAAATTGCGAGTGTGGATTTTGCTGGTTTTGTACCGGCAGAACGTGAAGATGGAAGCGTGGCCCTGGCGTTACAAGTTACCTATGAAAATGGCGCAAAAGAAATCAAGCCAATGACTAAGGGGCGAACGTCTGAGGGCGATGATCCTGTAATGACATATACGCCAAAAGAGTTGGTTGGCACCATCAAAACACGCGCAATGATGGCAGATATGATAGAGCGCCCTGAATATTGGGACAAAATGGGGACCGAAGTTGCTGCAAACTTTGGCCGTGGCACAAAAGCGAACTCTAGCCGTGGCAGCGGTAACGAATACCAAAAACAACTTAACTCTATTCAAGATGAAATGACCAAAGCGATTGCCAAAATTGAGAGTGCGGGAATGATGGACTACCCAAGCGAAGCAGAGCGCGTAGCGGCTAAAAAGCGGGTTTCAGAGCTATATGAAACCAGAGTTAACCAATTGAAAGAAGCTTATGGCGTTAAATCGCCTGGTGGCGAAGGTGGCGAAGGTGGCGAAGGAACAGGCAAGGGAATCAACCTTGATGGGCTTAGCGATGATGAATTACTACAACAACTTACTGGTGCGTTAGGAGCGCAATAACATGGCAGATAAATTACAACTATTAATTGAAGCTAATGAACGCGGCCTATTAAAAGGCAAGCACAAAGCCATGTATGACGAAGCGGTAAACCGTGGACTTATAAAGCCAAGCCAGCCAGAAGCCGAAGGCGGTTTGTCCGCAGCATTTGGCGCGGGTGTTGATAAAGTACAAGAGCTAGGTTATCGCGCGGTTAAGGGCTTTACTGACGTTGGTGTACCAGAAGAAGAACAAACAGACGCAATAGGCCGAACAATAGGCCAGGGCGGTACATTATCAAAATGGGCTCAAGAAGGTATTGATCGCAACGTTAAAGAGCAGCAATCATACGAACCTACCGTTAAGTCATATAAAGACATTGATGGTCTTAGTAGTTTGGGTAGCTATACCGGCGAGCTAGTAGCCGGTTCACTACCGTATATGGCTGGTGCGGCTACCGGTGTTGGTGCGCTTGGCATGGCGGGCGGCTTAGCTAACGAGGCTTACGAGAAACAGCCAGAAGGCGAAAAAGACGAAGTTAAAGCGGTTGCGTCCGGTGCCGGGCAAATGCTACTTGAGCGCTTAGGCATCAAGGTGAGCATGGGCCAGCTTGGTAAAGACATTTTAAAAGATGGCGTAGTCGAAACGGCTAAACGCATGGGCCGTGGTGAGTTGGTCGAGGCGGTACGCGATCCAAGCTTTGCTAAGCGCATACTGAAAGGCGCAGGCGCAGAGGGTTTAACTGAAACAGGGCAAGAAGCACTAGCGCAATGGGGTGCTGGCAAAAGCGTTGATGAATTTGAAGGGCTAGACGAAGCCTTTGTTGGTGGCCTCTTGGTTGGTGGCGTTATGCGTACCGGCTCAGAAACGGCACAAAAGGCTATGGGTTATCAGCAAAAATCAGCAGAAACCGTTAAGGACGGTGCCGATCAGCTTGTTGAAGCAGGCGCAACGCCAGAAGAAGCCATTGAAACCGTTAAAAAGCAGCAATACGACTCAGCCATTAAGCAAGGCTTTACAGAGGTTGAAGCGTCAGCAATTGTTGCACGTACAATGAAAGAAAAGTTCGGCATTGATGATCCTTTGTTTACAGCAGCGGCAGAGCCGGCACAGCCAGAAACGCAAGCGCAAACAATACCAGAAGATACCGAAACGCCTGTATTTGAAAATGATGATATTAATTACGATGCGCCTACAGCAGCGAGGCAAGCAGGCTTTGACCAGACAGCAAAAGCAGCCGGCCAGTATGGTGATATGCTTACAAGCCCAGCGCAGCAATCGCTAAGAGACTTAGAAGCAGGCAACAACGCACCTACTGTGGACGAACGAGTAAAAGCGGCGGCGTTTGATAAGTCACCAACGCCAGAGGATCGCTTTAGCCCTATTAAATACCAACACGAAGGCGAGTTATTAGGCCCAGACGCTCAAAACGCGCAAGGGATAGACAATGCGCCAATAGACGGCCAAGTAGTGCCAGAGCAAGGTAAGCTCCCAACGACAGAGCAAACTAAAAACCGTGAAATGCGCGAGCAAGCACAAGCTGATCTTGAGTCACAGCCTAAAGGTATTGACCAAAAGGATATTATTTTTGGTGAAGATGGCAGGCCGCAGCAGCGCGCAGCAGAGCGGGTAAAGCAAGCTGGTAAAGACTCGCAAAACTTATTGCCACAAAAAGATATTATTTTTGCTGACGATAATAGCGGCGTTAATGTTGCTAAAAATGGTGAAGCATTTAAAACGAAACGCGATGCGCTACTAAGTAAAGAAGCACGCGCAGCACGCAGAGCCGGCCACAAAACAAAAGCGGTAAGTTTTGATAATGGTTTTGGCTGGACGATTAAAGGCGATGATGGCACTAAGCAATATTCAGAACAGGCAGCAGCGGAGCAAAGCCCTGAAACTGATACGGTTGCGCAAAATGAACAGGGTGATCAAGCGCAGCCAGCCCAACAAGAAGGTGAAGCGTTAGCGTTAAACGTTGACGCGGCACCTGGTAAAGATGAAGATGATAAAAACATTGCTGTTAACGATAAGGTTAACGGCGTTCAAGTTATCGACACGCCAATAAGTGAGCTATCATTATCTAAAGATATTCCGCAATTCAAATCGGGCTCAAATTCTGACGGCGTTGTCGAACCGTTGACAGGTAAGTTTGATCCCGTGGGCATGTCACCGGTTCAAGTTTGGGTGCGTGAGAATGGCAACAAAGAAATAATCACAGGTCGCCACCGCTTTGATTTAGCGAAACGTGATGGTGTTGAAAGCATACCGGCACAGTATCATTATGAGTCTGACGGCTTTACCGCAGGCGATGGTAAGCGCCTAGACGCAATATTAAACATTCGAGAAGATAAAGGGCAGGTAGAAGATTATGTTGAACTCTTTAAGCAAGACGGGATCACAGAAGCCGAAGCAAAACAGTACGGGCTACTCGACAGAGCAACAGGGCGAACAGCCTTCAAAATCGCAAATAGTGCGACTAATGAAACAATTGAAGCACAGAGGACAGGGCGGATCAGCGCCCAAGCAGCCGAAGCAATAGCCGAAGCTGCGCCAGGCAATGAGCGTTTGCAAATATTGGGCGTTAAGTCCATTGCCGATGATCAGCGCTCAATTACCTTTGCTAAAAATTTAATCCATGCAGTATCAGCGTTAAATACAAATCAAGACCAAGGCGGTCAAAGTGGTGATCTGTTTGGCTTTGATGATTCAGCAATGCAAGAAGCCGAGCAAATGGCTAAGGTCGCAGCAGCCAAGCAGCGCGAAATAAGAAGCCGCTTATCTGCTATCCGTGGAGCGGCCAGCAAGCCAGAAATAGCAGCCGCAGAGGGCGTTAATGTAAAAGACCCTAAAGCATTGAAAGAGCGAACAAACGAGCTAGCGAATGAAGTTAAAGTGTGGGATAGTTGGCACACCAATCCTTCAATGGTCCAACAAATACGCGATTCAATATCCGCACCTAAAGATGGAAAGTCCGCACCTAGTACCGCACCTATTACAGAAACAGCAATAGAGCCAGAAAGCACAGAGCAAGACAATGGCCCTGATATGTTTGGAGATAGCGAGCCGACTCTATTTGACCAAGAGCCTACAACGCAATCCAACAATCCGGAAATTCCAGATGGTTCAACAAGTGAAAATGTAGTTAACTTTAAAAATTTAAGCACTGTACGCGAGCGTGTAGAAGCGTTTGCAAACCTACAGGAAGGTGACACCGTAATCGATCACCGAGGGAATAAAATCGGAGTTGCCTTTGCTAAGGTTAGAAAAAACGCTAGAGCTATTAGAATACTAAAAGCCCCAGGCGATACAGACACATTTAATATCGCAGCACTTGCAGGCGGTGGCGCCGATACCGTTAGCGCGTTAGATAACTACTACAGCAATCAAACAACCGTCAAGCAACCATCAAGCAAACCTAAACCAGAGGCCAAGCCGAAGCCAGAAAGCAAGCTAGATGCGGCAGAGGAAAAGCTTAATAATGAGTTGCAAGGCTTATTTGGCGAGCTCAAAGATGCGTTTAGCGAGCAAAAAGGGCGCTTAAACTCAGGCATTGATCCTAAAATAGCATTTATTGTGTCAAAAATTGGCGCGGTACTGGCGGCAAAAGGCGTTGTTAAGTTTGCTAAGTGGGCCAAGCAATTAACAAAGCTAGCTAAAGCAAACGGTATTGAGCAGGACCAATTAAAGCCTTACCTAAAATCTGCTTACGCTTCAATATCAGCTGATCCAGTGCGATACAATGTAACTGATGAAGTTGCCGATACTATGGATGCGCCAAGAGAAATTAGAGCCCTGGACATTGACGCTATTTTATCGGAAGAAGTAAGCGCTAACGAAAGCAAGGCCGAAGAATCGGCAGAAGCAAGCGCAGAAAACAAACCTTCTCTTTACATTGATACCTATAAAAGCTCATTCATAGTTAAAGGCGATACAAAACCACATAAAGATGAATTAGGTAAAAAAGGTCTAGGCGGTATATGGCACAGACAGCAACAAGGCTGGATGTTCCCACCTTCAAGGCGCAGCGAAGTTGAAGCCTGGATAAAATCAACTACGGGCGAGTCGGTTACTAATGAAAGCGTGAACAAGGATGGTCTTGAAGGACTTATTCAAGATAATTTAGCTAGCATTAATGACAATAGAGCGCTTAAAAAATTAGTGTCTCAGTATCACGATATTAGCACCGGCGAGGTAACTGACGCGCAAATGAAAGAAGCGCAAGAAATTGTTGAACTTGCATTAGTCAAAGAAGCGCAGGCAATTGTAAGGGAGGGAGCGAACCCTAAAGACACTTACGAAAAGCTAGTTTCCTTATACAAAAATCAGCCTAATTTAACGACCCGCTCAAGTACCAGTATGAAAAATCAGGCATATAGCACGCCGGCACCGCTTGCTTACCTATCTTCTAATTTAGCTGGAATAAAAGAGGACACAACGGTTTATGAGCCAACAGCCGGCAACGGTATGTTGCTTATTGGTGCAAGCCAGGGTAACGCAGTAGTAAATGAGCTTAACGATTTAAGAGTTAAGCAATTGCGCGCCCAGGGTTACAAAGTCACACAAAAAGACGCGACTAAATTTGTGCCAAGTGAAAAAGTTAACTCTGCAATAATGAATCCTCCTTTTGGAAAGCTTGACCAGGTTGTTGAATATGATGGTTACAAAATAAAATCAATTGATCACCTAATAGCTGCAAAAGCGCTTGAGGCTATAGACGATAACGGAAAGGCCTCTATAATTATTGGTGCAAGTAAAGAGCCTGGCGCAATTGGCGCAGCTGATCGCGTGTTTTTCAATTGGCTTTATTCAAACTATAATGTAGCGGATCACTTTGAAGTATCAGGCGATTTATATTCACGACAAGGCGCAGGCTGGCCCGTACGTGTTATAACTGTAAATGGCAGACAAGAAAGTAACAAATTTAGCCCTAAATCGGGCAGCATAGAGCGCGTAAATTCGTGGGATGAACTATATGAAAGATACAACGAAGCTATGGCAGCCGCAAGGCGACCTATTGACAGAGACAGCGATACAAGCGCTAACAGTGGCAGCATCGACACAATTTTCACCCCGTCAGTTAGAGGGGAGAATACAGGCGCGACTACAGGAGTTGATAGCGGAGGACGAACAGGGAGCGGCACACGCGATACAGTCGTCAATGATGGCTCAAGAGGTGGACGCGGTAATGGAGACACCAAGCTCGATAGCAATGCAAATAATGCAAACGGAGCTAATGGGAACAATACTAAGCCAAGTGGAGTCGATCAAGCCGTCACAAATGGAGGTGAGCGAGTACCAGGAAATAACAGCGCCGGCACTGATCGAAATGATGGACGCGAGTCTGTAGCAACCGGCTCAAATTATCAAGCCCCATACACTACGCAAAGCGGAGGTTCTAACGAAGCAGTCTTAACGCCTGTAAATATGGCAGAAGCGTCTAAAAATTCACTTAGAGCTATTGAAGGTGCGGTTGGCGCAATTGATAACTATGTAATGGACAAGCTTGGCTATAAGACAAAAGACGAGCTTTACAATTCGTTTATGGGCCTGCAAATAGACACCGTAGCCGCTGCTATTTACAACGCAGAGAAGAAAAATAAAGGCATTATCATTGCGGACCAAACCGGCGTAGGTAAAGGCCGCCAAGCCGCAGGCATAATCCGTTACGCCATGCGTTCAGGTAAAACACCTATTTTTATTACTGTAAAAGATAACTTGTTCACAGATATGTATGATGATCTGCAAGATATTGGAACAGATAACGCAGCACCGCTAATAGTCAATCAAGACGCATTCATAAAAAGCGGTGATCAAAAGATATTCAAAACCCAATCAAGAGCTAAGCATGTAAGTTTAATAGACGAAATTATCAATACTGGTAAGTTACCAGATGATAACAACATGCTATTTATAACTTATAGCCAGTTAGACGGGAAGCGCCAAAGAGCATTAATTGAAGCGCTTAAAGATAACGCTTACTTTGTTATGGACGAAGCGCACAACGCAGCCGGCGAACGAGTTAAAAAGACTAAAGGACAAACTAGAATAACGAGAGCTGGTTTCTTATATGGTGCAATAGAAAATTCACCTGTAGCGTATTTGTCTGCAACTTACGCAAAAAGACCAGACAACCTACCTGTTTTTTATCGCACCGATTTAATGGACTCAGTAGATAAGCCAGAAGATTTGATAGAAGCAGCCGCCACCGGTGGTGAAGCATTGCAAACTATCATTGCGGGAATGCTAGCCGAAACAGGGCAGCTATATCGCAGAGAGCGAAGCTTTGAAGGCATTGAAATAAAAACTACGCTGGACGAAACAAACAAAGCTAAGCACACGGATATATCAGACAAAGTAACCACTGGTTTACGTGCTATTGTTAGCGCAGATAAAGCGTTTCATGATCTGTCTGTAGACGCTATAAACCAAAAGCTACAAGAGGAAGGCATGAGCGCTAGCGGCGCGGGTAACAAAGCCGATGCCTCTTTCAATCACACCAATTTCACAAGCATAGGTCACAACTTTATATCCCAACTATTAATGGGGCTTAAGGTTGATACGGTGGCAGACCGAGCAATTGAAATGCACAAAGCAAATCAAAAGCCGGTTATTGCCTTGCAAAATACAATGGGATCATTTCTATCTGAGTTTGTAGCCGATAATGGCCTAGAGCCTGGCGATGTTATTGACGCTGATTATCGTGATGTAATGCTAAGAGCGTTAGAGCGCACACGCCGCGTATCTGTTAAAGATAAGGCGGGAGATAGCAAATCGGTCGATGTTCCACTTAGCTACTTAGATCCATACGTGCAAAGCCTTTACCACGAAGCGGAAAACGTCATAAACAATTTAGATATATCTGATATGCCTATATCGCCAATTGATTATGTAAGAAACAAGCTAGAAAGCGCCGGAATAAAAACAAGCGAGATAACAGGGCGTAAATATAGAATTGATTATAGTAGCGGCGAGCCTGTACTTGATGTGATCACAACGGCAGAGCAAAAAGACAAACGCGGCACTGTAGATAAATTCAATAATGGCGAGTTAGATTCGTTGGTCCTAAATGTGGCCGGCTCTACTGGTTTAAGCATTCATGCTGCTGAAAAGTTCAGCGATACACGTAAGCGTGCAATGATTGTCATGCAACCAATGGCTGATATTAATATTCTTATGCAAATGCTTGGGCGAATAAACCGAACAGGCCAAGTTGAAAAGCCGTTTTATGAGTTCCCAACTCTTTCAATACCTGCAGAGAAAAGGCCGGCAGCTAAGACTTCACAAAAGCTTAAATCGCTTAATGCCAACACCAGTGCAAATACTGACTCAGACGTAAGCCTTAATTCAGTTGATATGATGAATAAATACGGCGACAAGGTGATGACTGAGTATCTAAAAGATAACGGTTCAGTAGCATCTAGCTTGGGCATTCCACAGCCGGCGGCAGAAGGACCGGTTGCAGGTCTTTATGAGAAAGCAACCGGAAGAATGGCTTTGCTACCTGTTAGCAAACAAGAAGCTATTTATGCGGATATTGAGGCAGAGTATAAAGATTTAATTGATTATCTTGATAGTACAGGTCAAAACGATTTATCACCACAAATGCTAAACCTTGATGCGCGCATTATTGATTCAAAGGTTATTTACGAAGGTAAAAACCCTGAAACTACATTCGGTGGCAACACGTTCCTTCACCAAGTTGATGCCAAGTACCAGGGCAAGCCGCCTACGGCAGATGAGGTTATAAAAGCAATCGCCAAAGCCGGCGATCCTACAAAGTTAAAAGATAAGATTATTTCATCTAAAAGCGGTGACACTAAATACATAACAGATCTTGAGTCGAGATTATCAACCGCCAGGGCCGACTTAGAAAATGCGCAGGTTAATGATAAAGATGCAGTGCCAGACCTGGACGTAAAGGTGATGGGTTTAGAAAACCAAGTGCAAACTTTTAATGATCAAAAAAGAGCAATGGAGTCGGCATTAAATGAATATCAAGTCGGCAGCCACTTTGCGATTCAATTGCCAGAAGAAAAAGTAAACGCTGTAGTTGTTGGTATCAAAGACTCGCACAAAATAGGAAAGGGCAACCCGTACACGCCAGGCAAATTAAAAATAAGCCTAATGCTAAACAGTGGTTCAAGACAGATTAGCTTGCCACTAAGCCAGCTTAAAGGTGACGAGATATACGCTCACAAAATATCGAAAGGAAGCGAGCAAGAGATACGCAATGAATTTAAGTTCGACCCGCTAAGAGATACAGACCGCCGCGAAATTAGATACATCGCAACCGGCAATCTAATAATGGGCTCAAAAGAAGTAAAGGGCAGAATCGCAACATTTACTGATAAAGAAGGCAAAACGCACCAGGGCATACTTTTACCGAAAAATTACGAAGGCAAAGAGTTTTCATCGGCGGGATCTTCTAAAACATTCTCAATGCGCGATGGCGATACCCTTGCTAAGTTTTTAAACGCCGCTCGCACCAAGCTTGAAGGCGCGGGGCTACTAGACACTACTAAAGCCGTTTCTATAAAACCGGTTGGCGAAAATGATTGGTCCATTACCATTCCTAAAGCGAATAAACTTAGCATTGTTAAGTCGGTTAAATTTGACCAAGACTTAATAGATGCTATGGGTACTGATTTTTACGGCTCAAACGCTTCTATGACTGCTAGATTTAATAAGCGAAGATTGAAAGCTGTTATGAACCAGCTAACGAAGCTCGTAACAATACAAGGTCAAGGCTCTTACCGAGATGATTGGGTAAAAGCTGGCGGTAACGCCGAGCCGAAAGCGCCTAAGTCATTCAGCCAAGATATTAAGTTTTCAAAATCTAAAGTTAAGAAGAACGCACAAGGCGTAGCCAAAGATAAAGCAGAAAAAATTGCAGATGATTTCATAAAATCACTGGAAGGCGCTAACGGTATAAAAGTGCGTATATTAGAAACCACAGCCGAAGCAGAACAAATGTGGCGCATGAGTTTAGAAGGAGCAACAGTTAAGGGCGCTTATAGCGAAATGTCCAATACTGTTTATATCATTGCTGAAAACATGGATAGTATAGAGGATCTTAAACAAACTTTAGCGCATGAAACTATTGCTCACGGCGGTCTTGATACTGTTATTGGTAAAGAAGCTAAGCAAGAATTTATTGATCGCATTAAAAAGACCAAGGGCCGTAAAGCGTTTGAGAAATACTGGAAAGATGCGAACAACGATTATTGGGATGCAAGCGAGGACGTTAAAGCAGAAGAAATTTTTGCACGCTTTGTAGAAAACGAACCAAGCAAAGGCGAGGTTAAGTATTGGTGGAATGCGTTAAAGCGCTTTATTCGTAAGCAGCTAGACAAGCTTGGTATCGTTTATCGTGAAGATGATGAAATAACCTCTATGCGTGATATGCTCGAAAGTATAGTTAGGGGATTTAAGGCGCAGCGTGATCCTGTAGGGCAAAAGGAAAGTAGCTTAACTTACAGTCAATCGGGAAAGAAATTGAGCAAGAGTGATAACTTTAAAGAATGGTTTGCTGATAGCAAGGTAGTTGATAACAAAGGCGAGCCGCTTATTGTTTATCACGGTACGGGCGCTAAGTTTAAATCATTCGACAAATCAAAGCTTGGTAGCCTTACCGGTGCAAGTTCAGCAGGGCTAGGCTTTTTCTTCACCTCCAACAAGTCAATGGCATACAGCTTTCAGGAAGAAGCAGAGCACGCAGCTATGAAAAGTGAAGCTATACTTGCTGAACTTGATAAGTTGCCAGCGCAAAAGCGCATAGATCTTTTTGATGATCTTGATATGGGTCAGCATCATGGTTATTTAGAATACGCGAGTAAAGATGATCAGGCAGAAATAATAAGCGATGCCATGAGCGATATTGCTGAAACTTTAGAGCAGGATGCGAGCGAGCATCCAGCAGATAGAAGCAATTACCTACCTACCGTAAAGAAATATTTAAGCAACGATTTTTTTAATTCGGGTGAAATAAAAGAAACCTATTTAAAAATTGAAAATCCATTAGTAATACAATTTGATGAAGGTAGCTTTGAAGATTCAGCAGTAACAGCGGCTATCAAAAAGGCAGCTAATAATGGTAATGACGGTGTAATTTTTAAAAACATGATTGATGGTATTTCAAAAGATGATAAAGGCAACGGGTTTGATCATGTTTCCGATGTTTATGTAGCTCTTGAACCACAACAAATAAAAACGGCAAGCAATCTAATGTTTAGCCGCACCGCAGATGAAGATACCCGTACACCAAAACAAAAACTTGGTCTTGAAGAACAAGCGGCAAAAACTTTTTCAGATATGGCTAAAGACAAAGTTAACGAAACAGTTGATACGTTAAAGAGCTCGCCATTTTGGAACCGACTAAACGAAGGGATATTTGATGGCTTATCGGGTATTAAAAACGCAGAAATAGCCGCCGGCGTAACCGACCCAAATAGACAAGGCTATGTTAGTGCGCGACTTGCGTCAGGCTTGGCCGATGTTCTACATGGCGTATTTAACTATGGCGCTCCGCAATGGCGCGATGGAATAGTACAGCGCAAAGAAGGCACCAAAGGCTTGCTAGAAGTGTTTGGCATGGTTGGCGATGATCTTAACAACTGGCTTGCATGGATGGGCGCGCACAGGGCTGAACAGCTAAAAGCCCAGGGCAGAGAAAACAACTTAACCGATAATGATATTGCAGAGTTAAAAGCCCTTGCCAATGGCAAAGAGCGCCTATTCGAGCAGACGCGCTTAGAATACAACAAGATTAACTCAGCTATTCTTGATATGGCGCAGCAAGCAGGACTGTTAAGCGAAGCGCAGCGATCAGGCTTTGACGAAGAATACTACGTGCCATTTTTCCGTGATATGGGTGAAACAGATCCAGAAATGGACGAAATAAAACGCATGATAGTTGAGCCACACACGCGCAAAGGTATATCAGGGCAGTCAGCACAACTTAAAACTTTAAAAGGTGGCGAGCAATCAACTAAAGACCTACTTGAGAATATTATATCTCGACAAAGTACATTTATTGATGCGTCATTAAAGAACAAAGCAATGCAAGAGGTTGTTAATAACCTTGATGGCACTGATTATATGAAAGCTGAATCAAGCGAAGATATAGCCAGCCTTAGCCAGCAGGATTTAAACAAGCTTGGTAAAGTTAAAGTTATGGTAGACGGCAAGCCACAGGCTTATGTTGTTAGCGATCCAGCGTTGCTAAGAGCTTTAATTCAAGTGAACGATGTGGGCAGTCAAAGCCTATTTAACAGGCTTGGCCGAAGCGCCAAACGCTTTTTAACAGCAGGTATCACACTGTCACCAGACTTTATATTTAAAAACTTTGTACGTGATGCGGCCCATGCCTGGATGATCAACAAAGACGACTTCAAGTTTGGCACCGATAGCATTAAAGGACTTAAAAAAGCATTCAAAGAAGATGAAGCCTACCGCGATTTAATATTCAGCGGCGCAGCGTTCCAGGGCGGTTACATTCATGGCGCTGATCCAGAAGCAGGCGCGCAGCAAATTCGCCGGGCTCTAAGATCCAAAGGATTAACAAGTAAAGAGATAGAGGGCTACATGGCGACTGTTGTAACCAGTGGCGCTACTTTATTAGAGAAGTATCGCGGCATTAGTGACAAAGTTGAAAATGCTAACCGGTTAAGCACGTATGAAGCGGCTATTGCTAACGGCAAGTCAAAACGACAAGCAGCCTATGAAGCAAAAGACCTAATGGATTACAGCTTAAAAGGTAACTTTAAATTAATCGGCACCATGATTGATACGCTCCCATTCTTTAACGCTCGCTTGCAGGGCATGAGCAAGCTTGTTCGAGCAGCAAAGGCCAGCAATGACGATAGAGTGTTACGCGTATTAAGTGCAAACTTGGCAATGAAAGGAATTAAGGTTGCAGCGTTCAGCCTTGCATTGGCCGCGATGAATGATGACGATGAAGAATATCAAAAGCTGGAAGATTGGGACAAGGATATGAATTGGCACTTCTTTGTTGATGGTGAGCACATGAGAATACCAAAGCCGTTTGAGCTTGGTATTATTTTTGGCACCATGCCTGAGCGCTTATTTCATTATGGTACTGGCACGCAAACAGATAAAGATTTAGGGAAGGCAGTTGCCAATGCTGTTTGGAATACCATGTCAATGAACCCTATACCGCAAATGTTTTTGCCCGCGACAGAAGTGCTGATAAATAAATCGTTCTTTAAAGGCTCGCCAATTGAAGGCATGGCCGACCAAAACAAGCAGGCGGAAGATCGTTACAGCGCCTACACAAGCGATACAGTTAAAGCGATTGCGCAGCAGTTTGGCGTTTCCCCGAAAAAAGTTGAACACTTAATAAAGGGTTACACCGGAACGATAGGCGGATACGTGCTTGGTGCCAGTGATATTGTGGCGCGCATGATGACAGGCAAAGTGCCGCCAGAAACGCCGGTTAGTCGTTACCCGGTAGTAAAAGCGTTTTATCAAGGGAGTGGACCAAAAACCAACACCAAGTTTGCAACTGATTTTTATGAAGCCCTGGACGCAGCAAACCAGGCTTACGGAAGTTATAAGCGTGCAATGGAGTTGGGCGACACTGCAAGGCAGCAAGAGCTTATAGAAAAAGACGGCCAAAAATTACGTTCTAAAGCAACGCTTGCTAAAGTTCAGCGCATGATCTCTAAGTTACGAAAAATGCAAAAAGCGATAAATGATAATGACAAGTTAGACGGGAAACAAAAGCGCGAAAAGCTGGACGATGTTCAGCGCAAAATCAACGCCATTTATCACAAAGCTTATGTAACGTTGAATTTAGGGGAGTGGTAGAAATAAAAAGCCCTCTTAATTGAGGGCTTTTAACAGAGTATCGGATCAATCAACCTACGATATTAAATTAGAGACAAAGATAAGTGCGCCACAGCATAAGCCAAAAAACAATGCGAAGGCTTCTTGTCTTTCACGCCATGCCGCAGAGCCCATATTTAAACATAGCAAACTAAGCAGCATTACAGGCAAACCAAGGAGCCAAGTTAAATTAGTTCCAATTGATAAACCAATGATCATACCTAGTAGCATCGCCAATATGTGCATTTTAAAATTGCCCTTATTAATATTGCGTAAATAAGCTATATTAGGTTAATCGTTAAGTCTACGACAAATTTGCAAACACCCCTTGAAATACCCACCAACAAGCACAATATTTCAGTCATGGTAAGAACTTCAATTATTCACTTGTGTACCAAAGTGTGTACCAAATAATGAAAGGTAACATTATGACAAATCAAAAAGACATTACAAAACATGAGTTTGGAACGGACGCGGGTAAGATACTCAACTTAATGATTCACTCGCTTTATTCAAATAAAGAAATCTTTTTACGCGAGCTTGTATCAAATGCATCTGACGCAGCCGATAAACTGCGCTTTTTAGCCCTTTCAAACGGTGACCTTTATCAAGGTGATGCGGATTTACGCGTACGTATAAGCGCCGATAAAGACGCTAACACAGTAACCATTTCTGATAATGGTATTGGTATGACGCGTGATGAAGTGATCAGCTCATTAGGCACCATTGCTAAGTCGGGTACAGCTGAATTTTTCAAAAACTTAACGGGCGATCAAAGTAAAGATTCACAGCTTATTGGCCAGTTTGGTGTTGGTTTTTACTCAGCATTTATTGTTGCTGATGAAGTGACTGTTCGTACTCGTAAAGCAGGAGAGACTACAGCGGTTGAATGGCAGTCAAAAGGTGAAGGCGAGTACACGCTACAAGAAATCGAAAAAGAAGGCCGTGGTACAGACATTATTTTACATCTTCGTGAAGAAGAAAATGAATATGCAGATGAGTGGCGTCTTCGCAGTATCGTAACTAAATACTCTGATCATATTTCTACACCAGTACAAATGTACAAGGCAGAAGTACCTGAGTCTGAAGGTGAAGATGGTGAAAAAATCCCAGCTGTTCCAGGTGAGTGGGAAAGCATTAACCGTGCAACTGCATTGTGGACACGTGACAAATCAGAAATTTCTGAGGACGAATACAAAGAGTTTTATAAGCATGTAAGCCACGACTGGGAAGATCCGCTTAGCTGGGGACATAACAAAGTTGAAGGTAAAACTGAATACACCAGTTTGTTATACATTCCTAAAAAAGCACCCTTTGATTTATGGAACCGTGAGCGCCAAAGTGGTTTAAAACTTTATGTACAACGCGTGTTCATTATGGATGACGCTGAACAGTTTATGCCAAGCTACTTACGTTTTGTTAAAGGCTTATTAGACTCAAACGATTTACCGCTAAACGTATCGCGTGAAATTTTACAAGACAACAAAGTAACCCAAGCTATTCGTAAGGGGTGTACGTCGCGTATTATTAAAATGCTTGAGCGTATGGCTAAAAACAAAGCCGATGATTACCAAACATTTTGGAATGAATTTGGTCAGGTAATGAAAGAAGGCCCAGCTGAAGATGCGGCCAACAAAGAAAGCATTGCTAAATTACTGCGCTTTTCATCAACGCACACCGACTCAGAAACTCAAGATGTTTCACTTGAGCAATACATTGAGCGCATGAAAGACAGCCAAGATAAAATTTACTATGTGGTTGCTGACTCATTTATTGCTGCTAAAAATTCACCACACTTAGAAATCTTCCGCAAAAAAGGCATTGAAGTACTATTACTTAGTGACCGTGTAGATGAGTGGATGATGAGCCATTTAACGGAATTTGGCGAAAAGCAATTTCAGTCAATTACCCGTGGTGATTTAGACTTAGGTAAGCTAGATGACGAAGAAACTAAAAAAGCACAAGAAGAGTCTGAAAAAGAAGTTGCAGGCTTAGTTGAGCGCATCAAAACTGCATTAGGTGATGATGTTAAAGATGTACGCTTTACTCACCGCTTAACTGACTCACCAGCGTGTGTAGTGAGCGATGACAACGACATGAGCTCGCAAATGCAAAAGTTAATGGAGTCAGTAGGTCAAGCTGTTCCAGAAGCTAAGCCTGTGTTTGAATTAAACCCAGAGCACCAACTGGTTAAGCACTTAAATGATGAGCAAGACGAAGATAAGTTTGCACAGTGGTCACATGTACTACTAGACCAAGCCTTGCTTGCAGAGCGCGGTACGCTTAAAGATCCAACTGGATTTGTAACTCGCTTAAATAAACTTATGCTTGATTTAAGCAAATAAGTATTAAAAATCAATGATTGAGTAAAAAGGGAACGTCTGTTCCCTTTTTTATGCGCTGCTGTATAGACAATTAGTATAAGTTACTTGAGTATCTGCAGCGCTTATGGAAGAATTCAGACTTTAAAATAAACTCTCATATTAGGGGACAATGATATGCGCATTATTCTTTTGGGCGCGCCGGGTGCAGGTAAAGGTACTCAAGCTCAGTTTTTAATGGATAGATACGGTATTCCACAAATTTCTACCGGTGATATGCTACGAGCTGCAATTAAAGAAGGCACACCACTTGGCCTAGAAGCAAAAAAAGTAATGGACGCAGGTCAGCTTATTTCTGACGATATTATTATTGGCCTTGTTAAAGAGCGTATTGCAAAACCAGATTGTGAGAAAGGCTTCTTACTAGATGGTTTCCCACGTACAATCCCACAAGCTGATGCTATGAAAGAAAATGGCGTTGTGGTTGATCACGTTATTGAATTTGATGTTGCTGATGAAGTTATTGTTGAGCGTATGGGCGGACGTCGTGTTCATCCAGGTTCTGGTCGTGTTTACCATGTTGTTTACAATCCACCAAAAGAGGAAGGTAAAGACAACGAAACAGGTGAAGAACTTATTATTCGTGCAGATGATACCGAAGAGACAGTTCGTAAACGCTTAGGTATTTACCATGAGCAAACAATGCCATTGGTTGACTACTACCAAGCAGAAGCGAAAGCGGGTAACACGCAGTACCATAAACTAGACGGTACACAAGCGGTTGAAGCAGTAAGCAAGCAACTAGCTGAGCTTTTAGGTTAATTTTTATCTAAAATTAAAAACATAATTAAAAAAACCGCTTCATAGCGGTTTTTTTATTATTTGAAATTCGACCCTTAGAGCGTTTTAAGCTTTTCAATAACGCTATCGTATTCAGGCTCAGTTGATAAACTACTAACTAATTGCTTATAAATAACTTTATGGCTTTTATCTAAAATAAACACCGCGCGGGTAAGTAAGCCCATATCTTTAATTATTAAGCCATACTTTTGGCCAAAATCACGCCATACAGAATCAGAAAGCGTCGTCACTTTATCGATATTTTCGGCCTTACAAAAACGCTTTTGCGCAAACGGTAAATCGGCACTAATGGTGAGCATGGCTACACCAGGAAATTGCTGGGCGACTTTTTCATTAAAGTGCTTAGTTTGTAAGCTACAAATACCGGTATCTAAGCTTGGAACAACACTAATTAATACTGCTTGACCTTTATAATCTTCTAACGTAACTGCAGTAAAACTGTCATTAACTACTTTAAAATTAGGGGCATCTTCACCTACGATAAGGCCTTTACCTAATAATGTCACTGGTTTACCTTGTGCGGTTACTTTTCCTGCATCGAGTGTGTTTTCTGGTAAGTCTGCGGCAAAACTGGCACAGCAAAATAGGCTTAATGCAAAAGCTAATGTACGACGCATGGAATTTTTTCCTTTTAAATTAACGTAATAGTTGTGAGTGTATTATAATGTAGATAAGTAACCAAGCAGAATAATCCATAGCTTTATTTTGCCTAAAATTGTAAATAAGCAATACATTGATTACTATATATAAGAAATAGGTATTGTTTTATGTATCTGTGGCTTGTTTTATACGCTTAAAATTACACCCCGTTTTAAAATAGTGAGATTGTATGTCAACATCGGTTTTAATATGTGATGATTCAAAATTAGCACGACGTCAGTTGGCTCGCTCCTTACCCGATGATTGGGATATTAAAGTTGAATTTGCATATGATGGTGTCGACTGCATAAAACAGCTCACTAAATCTCCCCCTGAAATTCTTTTCCTTGACTTAAATATGCCAGAAATGGATGGTTATGAAGTATTAACGGCCATGAAAGATCAGGGACTCAATGTATTAACTGTAGTGGTATCTGGCGACATTCAACCGAGTGCGCATCAACGTGTACTTGAACTTGGCGCCATAGATTTTATTCAAAAGCCATGTTCCTCCGAAAAGCTCGCCGCCATCATTGAACACCATGGTATTAAAGATAAAGCGTTACGAGAGCGGCTCTCCAATGCGCTTGGTGAGCAAGTTGACCCTGATGTACGTGACGTCTACCAAGAACTCACTAATGTTGCTATGGGGCAAGCGGGAGACCTACTTGCAAGACTGCTCAATGTGTTCGTTAAATTACCTATACCTAATGTAAATGTTTTAGAAGTTAGCGAACTCGATATGGCGTTGCGTTCAGTTGACAACAGCAGCACTACATCGGGCATCTGCCAAGGTTTTATTGGGGGCGGTGTCTCTGGTGAGGCGCTACTGCTACTAAACGACTCTAGTTTTAAAGAAATTGCATCTTTAATGAATTACGACGGTGAACTTAACGATAAGGTTGAATTAGAGCTGTTAATGGATATTAGTAATATTCTGATAGGTGCTATTTTAACTGGTTTTTCAAAGCAGCTTGATATGACTTTCTCTCAAGGCCACCCAATTGTATTGGGGCAGCATCGTGACGTGTCAGAGCTGGTAAAATCAAATAAAGATCGTTGGCAGCGAACACTCGCCATAGAAATTAGTTACGGTATTGAAAATCATGATATTAGTTGTGATTTAATGTTGCTCTTTACTGAAGATTCACTCAAAACTTTAAAATATAAAGTTGCCTATCTGCTGGAAGATTAAATATTTATGCCTGCTGATTTAGATTTAAATGAAATCCATTGGTTAATGGACATGTTTAATACGGTTGATGTAGGCCTTGTAGTGCTTGATAGAGACTACAAGGTGTGCGTGTGGAATGGCTTTATGGAAAATCATTCAGGGCTGTTACCCAGTGCTGTAAAAGATAAAGACTTGTTTGATCTATTCCCAGCCATTGATGAAAAATGGTTTAAGAGTAAAGCAGAATCCGTGTTTGTATTAAAAAATCGCTCATTTACTATTTGGGAACAACAGCCGTATATTTTTCGCTTTAAAAACTATCGACCTATTACTGGTAAAGCAGATTACATGTATCAGAACGCAACATTTATCCCGCTGACCAACACGCGAGGCGAAGTGGCGCATATTTGCATTATCCTCTACGATGTAACTGATATTGCGGTGAACAAAAAAGAGCTTGAAGAGTTAAACAAAAAATTAGAGCGAGTTAGTCAAACCGACAGCCTTACCCAGCTTGCAAACCGAGGACATTGGGAGCATTTGTTGCACCAAGAATTTTTACGTACTAAGCGCAGTGAAGGCTGTTGTTCGTTATTAATTTTTGATATTGATCACTTTAAAAAGGTAAACGATGACTTTGGCCACAGTGCAGGAGATGAAGCACTTCGTCATATAGCGAGTTTACTGAGAACTGCATTGCGTGAAACAGATATTGCTGGGCGCTACGGTGGTGAAGAGTTTGTTGTTACTTTGTTAGATACCGATAAACAAGGGGCGATTGTATTTGCTGAGCGCTTACGCCAATTAATTGAAACCTCACCGGCTAAATATAAAGAGCATACAGTACATATGGCTATTAGTGTGGGTATTGCTTGCTTTGACAACGAATTTAAAGATCATGAACGTTGGATTGAAGCTGCCGATAAAGCACTTTATCACTCAAAAGAAAATGGACGAAATAGAGTGTCGGTATACGCTGATATAAAAAATGATGCATAAGCATCATTTTTTAATTGGGAGGTAAAATTAGTAAATCAGTTTTGAGTAAACGCATTATTTTCTCTGCAGTATTACCAATTAGCTTTGCTTTAATCCCAACATTTCCTACAGAACCTATAATCACTAAATCAGCATTAAACTTAGCCGCTAAGCTTGGGATCACCTGCTCGGGTAACCCTGCTTTAATGTGAAGCTTATCGCGTAAATTATTGTCAGTAATTAGATTTTGCTGCGATTTCGGCAGTTTCTCAAACGCGTTAACTAGCTGCTCCTCAGAAAAAACTAAGCCTAAATCTCTTAATATTGGAGAAATATAGACAGTGTAGCCTGCATAAAATTCACAACCTGTTCGCTCCGCATACGCTAGTCCATATTTAACAATCGCTTGATTAAGTTTATGCTTTGCAGGCTTTTCGCTGGCTAAATCAAGTGCGGCGAGTATGTTGGTATGTTTGCGCCATTTGTTATCTGCTGCCAAATACAGTGCGATGGGTGTAAAGCGAATAAGTTGCCAATCAAGCTCGCTAAATTGGCTATCGCTATCGATATGGCGGGTTTTTATCACCATTTCATAATCATCGGTGTCAATATCTTCGTTAAGCCATTGCTCTGGGGCTTCATGCCATGCGGTTTGAAAGGTATAACTGCACCCGGCTAGTTCCACTGCAATGAGTGGCTCCAACTGTGCTCTTAATGATGAAAGGCATTTATCTTGCAGCGCAAGTAATTGTTCTGGTGACAGAGAGAATAAAATGTTACCGGTTTCTTCAAAGCTAAAGGCAACAATATCAATATGCTTATCGCCTTGAAGTGCCTTTTGTTTCGCATGTTGCAAAGAGGTTTTTGCAAATTCAACCGAATCAATTAGTACAAGCAGCTTTTTTCTATCCATTATTTTTACTCTATTGTATGGCGTGAATCATCGATTGGGCATTGACCAATGGTTGAAATCTCACCAGAATTTGACTCCTGTTCCAGTTTTACCTTAAAGCCCCATAGCCTGTAAAGGTGTTTTAATACCTCCCCATGGGAGTTGGCCAGTGGAATGGCATTATGAGGGATATATCGCAGAGTTAATGAGCGATCGCCTCGTAAGTCAACATTGTAAACTTGTATGTTAGGTTCATGATTACTAAGGTTATATTGTGCAGAAAGCGCTTCTCTAACCGCTTTGTAGCCATTATCGTCGTGAATAGCGCCTATTTCTAAATGTGGGTTGCTAGCATGGTCTACTATAGTGAACAATTTAAAGTCTCTGATCAGTTTTGGCGATAAAAATTGGCTAATAAAACTTTCATCTTTGAAGTTTTGCATTGCAAAGTGCAGGGTCTCTAGCCAGTCACTGCCAGCATGTTCAGGAAACCAGCGTTTGTCTTCTTCAGTTGGGTTTTCGCAAATACGACGTATATCTACCATCATATTAAAACCCAGCGCATAAGGGTTTATGCCAGAATAATAATCGCTATTGTAGGGAGGTTGGTACACAACATTAGTATGGCTTTGTAAAAACTCTAACATAAATGAATCGGTTAGTTTTCCCTCATCATATAAGTGGTTCAAAATAGTGTAATGCCAAAAAGTGGCCCAACCTTCATTCATAACCTGTGTTTGTTTTTGCGGATAAAAGTACTGCGATATTTTTCGCACGATACGTACAATTTCTCGCTGCCATGACTCAAGTAAAGGGGCATTTTTTTCAATAAAATACAGAATGTTTTCCTGCGGTTCTTGCGGAAAGTGGCGCTCACGTTTTTTTGATTCTTGCTGCTGAGAGGGAATAGTACGCCACAGCTCATTAACTTGTGATTGTAAGTACTCAGCACGTTCTTGTTGACGTTTTTGTTCTTCAAATAACGAAATTCGCTGCGGACGTTTGTATCTGTCAACACCATAACTCATTAACGCATGGCAAGAGTCAAGTATGCTTTCTACTTCAGAAATACCGTATTTTTCTTCACAGCGGCTAATATAGTTTTTAGCAAACAACAAATAATCAATTATTGAGCCCGCATCAGTCCAGGTTTTAAATAAATAATTCCCCTTAAAAAAAGAGTTATGTCCGTAGCACGCATGCGCCATCACAAGCGCCTGCATCGGTAGAGTATTTTCTTCCATTAAATAGGCAATACAGGGGTCTGAGTTAATTACAATTTCATACGCAAGCCCCATTTGGCCGCGTTTATAATTTTGCTCTGTTTGAATAAACTTTTTACCATAAGACCAGTGAGTATAACCAATCGGCATGCCTACGCTTGAATAAGCATCCATCATTTGCTCTGCGGTGATCACCTCAATTTGGTTAGGGTAGGTATCTAGCTTGTAATGCTCAGCAACACGCGCAATTTCATCTTGGTATTGCTGAAGTAATTCAAAGGTCCAATCTGGTCCATCACTCATTCGCTTATTATTCATATTGCTACCTCGCTTTGGCTATGCAGCCCCTTGCTGTTGACGGCCTTTTTTAAATAGCTCCCTAAATATAGGGTAAATGTCTTCAACACCTTGAATATGTTGGATGGCAAAATTACTGTGAGTTTGGCTAATGTTTTGATACTCGCGCCATAAGCTCTGATGGGCGCGGGTGGTAATTTCTATATAAGCAAAATATCGCACTGCGCTTAATAGTTTGTTTCGCAAAATATGCCCGCATTGTGGGGTGTCATCTGCCCAATTATCGCCATCGGATGCCTGCGCAGCGTATATATTCCATTCATCAGCATTATAGCGCTCTGCTATTATTTCGTTCATCAGCTTAAGTGCACTTGAAACGATAGTACCGCCTGTTTCTTGAGAGTAAAAAAATTCCTGTTCATCAACTTCTTTTGCTTGGGTATGGTGGCGAATGTATACAACCTCAATGTCTTTATAACTGCGAGTTAAAAACTGATAAAGCAAAATATAAAAGCGTTTAGCCATATCTTTGGTGGCCTGATCCATTGAACCAGATACATCCATAATACAAAACATCACCGCTTTACTGGTTGGGTGCGGCTGCTTATTGTAGTTACGAAAACGTAAATCATAGTTATCAATAAACGGCACCGTTTTAATTTGCTGTTTGAGTATGTCGATTTCTTTTTGCAATAATGCCACGGCAGCTTTGTCGCAGTGCGGTTGCTCAAGTAGCAATGCGAGTTGTCCTTCAAGCTCACTAAGACGGCGTTTTTTACCTGCCGTCATCGCAATGCGACGAGCTAAAGAGCCTTGTAATGAACGCACTACGTCAATATTACTAGGCATACCATCACTACAAAACCCAGCACGATGCGTTTTCATCTGTACGAGCTTATCGAGCTGGTTCTCTTGTAAATTAGGAAGCGCTAAGTCTTCAAATAACAAATCAAGGTATTCATCTTTAGAAATAGAGAAAACAAAATCTTCTTGGCCTTCGCCAGAGTCACTCGCTTCGCCTTCGCCCGCACCACCGCCTTGTCCACCTTTAGGTCGCTCTATTTTATCCCCAGTAGAGAACTGATCGTTCCCTGGATGTATTTGCTCTCTATTTCCACCTTTGCCTTGATGAAAAGTAGGCTCACTAATATCACGCTGCGGAATAGATATACTCTCCCCAGAGCTAGAGTCGGTGACGCTGCGTTTGTTTATCGCATCAGACACCGCTTCTTTAATTTGCTTTTTATAACGCCTTATAAAACGCTGGCGATTAACCGTACTTTTATTTTTGCCATTTAAACGCCTGTCGATAAAATGCGCCATAATGACCTCCTAAAAACTGCAATTATGAAGGTTATTGCGATTTTCTAACCCGTAAATACCACTCAGATAGTAAGCGCACTTGTTTTTGGGTATAGCCTTTTTCAACCATACGGTTAACAAAGTCTTCATGCTTTTGCTGATCTTCAGCTGACGTTTTAGCATTAAATGAAATGACTGGGAGTAAGTCCTCTGTGTTTGAGAACATTTTTTTCTCAATAACAGTGCGTAGTTTTTCATAACTCGTCCACAGCGGATTTTTACCATTATTGTGAGCGCGAGCACGCAGTACAAAGTTAACAATCTCATTCCTAAAGTCTTTAGGATTAGAGATGCCCGCAGGTTTCTCAATTTTTTCGAGCTCAGCATTAAGCGCATCACGGTCAAATAGTTGGCCGGTATCAGGATCTCGGTATTCTTGATCTTGAATCCAAAAATCAGCATAAATTACATAGCGATCAAATATATTTTGTCCGTATTCTGAGTATGACTCTAGATAGGCGGTTTGAAGCTCTTTACCTATAAACTCAACATATTGTGGGATTAAATAGCCTTTTAAAAAGCTTAAATAGCGCTCTTCAACCTCAGCGCTAAATTGTTCACGTTCAATTTGTTGCTCAAGCACATAAAACAAATGTACAGGGTTGGCGGCCACTTCGGTGGTGTCAAAGTTGAATACTCGGGATAAAATTTTAAACGCAAAACGGGTTGAAAGACCTGTCATGCCCTCATCTACTCCTGCGTAATCACGGTATTCTTGATACGACTTAGCTTTTGGATCGGTGTCTTTGAGTGTTTCACCATCGTAGACCCGCATTTTAGAGTAAATGCTAGAATTCTCTGGCTCTTTTAATCGTGATAGGGTGGTAAACTGCGCTAAAATTTTAAGTGTTCCTGGCGCACATGGAGCGTTGTATAATTCACTGTGCTCAATCAGCTTATCGTAAATTTTAATTTCCTCAGTTACTCTTAAGCAATATGGGACTTTAACAATATAGACACGATCTAAAAAAGCTTCGTTATTTTTATTGTTTTTAAAAGTTTGCCATTCTGACTCGTTGGAGTGGGCGAGTATCATGCCGCTAAATGGCAGGGCGCTTATGCCTTCTGTGCCGTTATAATTACCTTCTTGGGTGGCTGTTAAAAGCGGATGTAACACTTTTATCGGTGCTTTAAACATTTCCACAAATTCCATTAGGCCTTGGTTAGCTAAACATAATGCGCCTGAATAGGCATACGCATCAGGATCATTTTGTGCAAAATGTTCTAGCTGGCGAATATCTACTTTACCTACAAGAGCAGAAATATCTTGGTTGTTTTCGTCACCAGGTTCTGTTTTGGCAATTGCCACTTGATTTAAAATTGATGGGAAGCGTTTTACCACTCTAAACTGACTAATATCACCGTTGAATTCTTGTAAGCGTTTTGCAGCCCATGGCGACATTACCGTTTTCAGGTAGCGAGACTTAATTCCGTATTCTTTTTCGAGCAGGTTTGCATCTTCAATGGGGTCAAATAATGCCAATGGATGGTCATTAACAGGAGAGCCTTTAATTGAGTATATAGGCACTTGTTGCATTAAATACTTTAATTTTTCAGCAATCGATGACTTACCGCCACCAACAGGGCCAAGTAAATAAAGCACTTGTTTACACTCTTCTAAGCCTTGCGCAGCATGTTTTAAATAAGACACAATTTGTTCAATAGCGTCTTCCATGCCATAAAAATCGGCAAATGCGGGGTAACGTGCAACAACACGGTTCGAAAATAAGCGACTTAAGCGAGTATCGGTAGCAGTATCTACCATTTTAGGCTCGCCAATGGCCATCAGTAATCGTTCAGGTGCACTGGCATAAGCGGACTTATCGGTTTTACAAATTTCTAGAAATTCAGCAACACTGTACTCTTCTTCTTGTGTTGATTCATAACGCGCTTGGTAGTGATCAAAAATAGTCATAATGACCTCCGAAACCTACTTGGAAAATGTATTCACTATTTAAAGTCTAGTCACGAATTTAATTTTTTGTGCAATAAAATTAAAAATTTATATGAAAAATGATCATGATGCGCTTTTATAAAACAACCTACGTATAAACGCGATTAATGCAAATTGTAGGCATAAAAAAAGACGCCTAAGCGTCTTTTTTAAAAACTAGTATTAAACTAATTATGCGAAGTTAGCGTTCGCGAATTCCCAGTTAACAAGTGACCAGAAACCTTTAAGGTAATCTGGACGCACGTTACGGTAATCAATGTAATATGCGTGTTCCCATAAATCCACAGTTAGGATTGGAGTAACACCTGCATCTGTTAACGGTGTTGCAGCGTTAGATGTATTAACGATGTCTAGTGAACCATCAGCTAGTTTAACTAACCAAGTCCAGCTTGAACCAAAGTTATTTACTGCTTTGTCGTTTAACGCGTCTTTAAATGCGTCAAATGAGCCCCATTTCGCGTTAATTGCATCAGCAACTGCACCTGTTGGAGCGCCACCGCCATTTGGAGATAGGCTGTTCCAGTAGAAAGTGTGGTTCCAGATTTGAGCAGCGTTGTTGAAAACACCGCCTTCTGAAGAACAAACGATTTCTTCAAGTGATTTACCTTCAAACTCAGTGCCTGGAATTAAACCGTTAAGTTTAGTCACATAAGTGTTGTGGTGTTTACCATGGTGAAACTCTAACGTTTCTTGTGAAATATGTGGCTCAAGTGCATCAATTGCATACGGTAGTGACGGTAGTTCAAATGCCATTTTTTATCTCCATCTTCTTTTGGTTGATAGTCTATTTAGTAATACGTAATGCCTGCACAAACAGGGCACTTATCTATACCAAACAGGAATATAGTGTTACTATAATTGTTGAGTATTTTACTCAAGTTTTAGCAAACAGCAATGCTATTGCTAAAGCTATTTAAGATTGAGGCTTTAATTGCCTATTTTAATCTATATATCTGAGGCCACAGTGAAACTTTTTCAAGGCCTAATGTGTTCGCTATCGTCATTTTGAGGTTGTAAATGGAAACCATCGATAAAATTAAACAGCAAATTGCTGAAAACCCAATCATCTTATACATGAAAGGATCACCAAAACTGCCTAATTGTGGTTTTTCTTCACAAGCATCACAAGCGTTAATGTCGTGTGGTGAACCGTTTGCTTATGTAGATATTTTACTTAATCCAGACATTCGTGCGGAGCTTCCTGCTTACGCTAACTGGCCTACTTTCCCACAACTTTGGGTTGAAGGTGAGTTAATTGGTGGCTGTGACATTATCATTGAGATGTTTCAACGTGGTGAATTACAACCGTTGATCACTGAAACAGCTGCAAAGCATAAACCTGCAGACGCTGAATAAGCGTTTAGGTTAAAAAAAGCTGCAATTTGCAGCTTTTTTTGTATTTAAGCTTCTAATTTTTGAATGCATAAACTCATTCTCTAAAGCCCTAAATAAACTCTCTTTAAAGATAAACCGGAGTTTAATCTAGTGAGCTGCTCGAATAATATTTTATAAAAACGTCTCATCATCAGCAATATCAAAGGTAAACTGCTAGTTAGCAAGAGTTTTAATTTGTATGCTTACTTTATCAATTAACACCTCCACTTTGATTTTAATTACAAGCCATTCGTATAAAGCATTTAAGTCGATAAAAATAACAAGCAGGGCTCAGCTTTTATTACAAAGGTTAGTTTTTATAACTTGAGTATTTTATGTTGGCTGTCTTTTATTACCTGGCAGCTTTAACGCTAATGCTTATTAAAATAACAAATCACACCGTTGGCAAAGCAAATACTGATCAGTGAAATTAAAAATAAGCTAATAGTAAACACTCGAATACCTTAAAATTTTCATGTGATGTTGTATTTGAATAACATGTCAATTTTTATCTTTTTGAATTTATGATGCTTTTAACTTTATCCTTTCTGTTTTACATGTCCGCGGACATCAAAAGTGTCCGCTGCGGGCACTTTTTTGATTTGTCTATGGGGGAGGTGGGTTACCTCAACGTAAAGCAAAGCAAGTTGTTAATTAATGCATAACATCAGGATAACGTGTAAATCCATTGAATAAACTATGCGCTAATAGAAGCCGCTGTAATTAAATGTCGTGTGCAGATGAATGACTAATACAGCACAAAAGAGGAAACGGAATATAGTGAATAGTTATTCATCTTTAGTTTGCTTTACGTTTACGTAAACTGCTCGCTGCGAATGTCTTTTGTTTACAAGTTTTTAAAAATAACACCGGTGTCAATCTATTTTTCGATTCGATATCCATGCAGATGTTAATATTTGGCATCGTTTTATGATTTTTAATTAAGTTGAAATATATTCAATATAATGAATATGTATTCATAAAGATATTGACTCAAGAGTGGAATAACGCTAATTTTGGTCGTCTGTTAGCAAATCGTCGAGCCGTTCATCCACGTTAACAGCGCAGCAAGGGGAGGAGTCCATGTTATATGACTCAAAACTAGAAAAAGATAATTGTGGCTTTGGCTTAATAGCCCAAGTTAATAACCAAGCGAGTCACCGACTCATTCGTACGGCGATCACCGGTTTAGATCGCATGCAGCATCGCGGTGGTATTTCTGCTGATGGTAAAACAGGTGATGGCTGTGGATTGTTATTACAAAAACCAGACAGCTTCTTTCGTGCTATTGCTGCTGAGAATAATTGGCATTTAGGTAAAAATTACGCCGTTGGGATGATTTTCCTCAATGCAGATCCGGTATTAGCACAAGCAGCCAAAGATGTTTTAAGCGAAGAACTAGAAAAAGAAACGCTAAACATTTTGGGCTGGCGTGTAGTTCCAACCGATTCATCAATGTTAGGACCTATCGCTCTAAAACAATTGCCAGGGTTTGAACAAATTTTTATTAGTGCGCCAGAAGGTTGGCGTTCTAAAGATTTAGAACGCCGCTTGTATGTTGCACGTCGCCGTGCAGAAAAGCGTCTAATGGATGATGAGTCATTTTATATTGCGAGCTTATCTGGGCTAGTCACTATATATAAAGGCTTAATGATGCCTGCTGACTTGCCAAATTTTTATCTTGATCTTGCGGATATTCGCATGACCAGTGCTATTTGTGTTTTTCATCAACGCTTTTCTACAAACACACAGCCTCGCTGGCCTTTAGCGCAACCATTTCGTTATTTAGCGCACAATGGTGAAATTAATACTATTGAAGGTAATCGTCAGTGGGCACGTGCCCGTTCTTATAAATTTGCTTCGCCACTTATTCCTGATTTACAAAGCGCAGCGCCGTTTGTTAATGAAACAGGGTCTGACTCATCTAGCCTCGATAATATGCTAGAGCTATTTTTAGCTGGTGGTATGGATTTATTCCGTGCGATGCGTATGTTAGTACCGCCAGCATGGCAAAAAAATAGAGCAATGGATGACGATTTACGCGCATTCTATGACTTTAATTCAATGCATATGGAACCATGGGACGGCCCTGCAGGCATTGTTATGTCGGATGGGCGTTTTGCAGCCTGTAATCTAGACCGTAATGGCCTGCGTCCTGCGCGTTACATCATTACTCAAGATGGTTTTATTACTTTAGCTTCGGAAGTGGGAATATGGGATTACACCGCTGACGAGGTGGTCGAAAAAGGACGCGTTGGCCCAGGTGAACTACTCGTTATTGATACAAAGCTTGGGAAAATTTGGCACTCAGATGAAATTGACCAAGATTTAAAATCACGTCATCCATATAAGTCGTGGTTAGAAGAAAACGTTAAGCGCTTAACGCCTTTTGAAGCACTGACTGAGCAAGATGCAGGTAATCGGTCATTCGATGATGCTACCCTTGCTAAATATCAAAAGATGTTTGGCTATACCAATGAAGAGCTAGACAGCGTTATTCGTGTAATGGGTGAAAATGGCCAGGAAGCAACGGGTTCCATGGGTGACGATACGCCGTTTGCCGTGCTGAGCGAAGGACATCGTTCACTCTTTGATTATTTCCGCCAAAAGTTTGCTCAGGTTACGAATCCGCCAATTGATCCGTTACGAGAAAACCATGTAATGTCGTTGGCAACGTGTATAGGCAGTGAGCAAAACGTATTTAATGAAACAACAGGGCATGCTAAACGCCTGCAATTTGATACCCCTATTCTAATGTATGCTGACATGCAGCAGCTACTAAATGCCGATGAAGCCCACTACAGTTACTGTAAGATTGACATTACTTACACCGTAGAAGAAGGCCTTGAAAACGCCGTTAAACGTGTGTGTGATGAAGCGCAAGAAAAAGCGGCATCAGGCTGCATCATGTTAGTGCTAACGGATCGTCATTTTGATGACAATCAGTTACCTATTCCTGCAGCTATGGCGGTAGGTGCGGTACAAAAGCGTTTAGTAGATAATAACTTACGCTGTGAGTCTAATATAATTATTGAGACCGGCAGTGTTCGCGATGCGCATCAATTTGCAGTACTGTTAGGTTTTGGTGCAACTGCAATTTACCCGTATTTAGCGTACGAGTCACTAGTGGCTATGAGCGATACCAAGGTAATTAATAAGTCATACTGCGAAGTGACACTGGCTTATCGTCAAGCAATTAATAAAGGCTTGTACAAAATCATGTCGAAAATGGGCATTAGCACCGTGGCTTCATATCGTTGTTCAATGTTGTTTGAAGCGGTTGGCTTATCGGACGCGATTGTTGAGATGTGTTTTAAAGGCGTTGCAAGTCGCATAAAAGGAGCGTGTTTTAGCGACTTTGATGACGATCAGCAAAGCTTGCATAAACTAGCGCTTAGTAAACGTAAATTATTGAGCCATGGTGGCTTATTTAAATACGTTCACGGGGGTGAGTACCATGCTTATAATCCTGATGTTATTCAAACGTTACAAAAAGCAGTGCGTAGTGGCGAGTATAGTGATTACAGTGAGTACGCAAAGCTAGTTAATCACCGTCCAGTCGCGACGTTGCGTGATATGTTGGCCTTAAAACTTCCAGAAAAGGGCATTAGCATTGATGACGTAGAGCCTGCCACTGAGCTTTATAAACGGTTTGACTCAGCAGCGATGAGTATTGGTGCATTATCACCAGAGGCGCATGAAGCACTTGCAATTGCCATGAATCGTTTAGGTGGCTGCTCAAATTCTGGTGAAGGTGGCGAAGACAAACTTCGTTACGGTACAGAAAAAAATTCACGGATCAAACAAGTCGCCTCGGGTCGATTTGGTGTCACGCCTCATTATTTACGCAATGCGGACGTCATTCAAATAAAAGTAGCCCAAGGCGCTAAGCCGGGCGAAGGCGGGCAGTTACCAGGTGAAAAAGTAACGCCTTATATTGCCAAGCTTCGTTACTCGGTACCGGGTGTGACACTTATTTCACCGCCACCGCATCATGATATTTACTCTATTGAAGATTTAGCCCAGCTTATTTTTGATTTAAAGCAAGTAAATCCAAAGGCACTGATTTCGGTAAAACTGGTGTCTGAACCAGGCGTAGGAACAATTGCAACCGGTGTTGCAAAAGCGTATGCCGATTTAATTACTATCTCAGGCTACGATGGTGGCACGGGTGCAAGCCCCTTAACCTCGGTTAAATATGCAGGCAGCCCATGGGAGCTAGGCCTTGCTGAAACGCAACAAGCATTAGTAGAAAACGGCCTTCGTCATCGTATCCGCCTGCAAACAGATGGGGGTTTAAAAACCGGTCTTGATATTATCAAAGCAGCCATTTTAGGCGCTGAAAGTTTTGGTTTTGGTACCGGACCTATGGTGGCGTTAGGCTGTAAATACTTACGAATTTGTCACTTAAATAACTGTGCTACCGGTGTAGCAACCCAAGACGATACATTGCGTCAAAAGCATTATCACGGCTTACCAGAAATGGCGATGAACTACTTTAAGTTTATTGCTCAAGAAGCGCGTGAAATTATGGCAAGTTTAGGTGTTGCAAACCTAACCGATTTGATTGGTCGCTTAGATTTACTCGAAGCCATTGAAGGCAAAACAGCCAAGCAGCAAAAAATAGATTTATCAGCGGTTATCGCTCAGCCAAATAATCCAACGGGTGAAACTTTGTTTTGCAGTGCACCAAATAGCTCGCATTATTTAGGTGAGTTAAATGAGAACTTACTTGGTAAGGCACAAGAGGCAATAGATAACTCAAGCGGCATTTCATTAGTAAGTCGTATTTGTAATACCGACAGATCAGTAGGTGCCATGCTTTCTGGATATATTGCTGATAAACACGGTAATCAAGGTATGGCTGCAGATCCGGTGGTTATTGAATTACATGGTACAGCTGGTCAGTCATTCGGTGTATGGAATGCCGGTGGCCTTGAAATGACTTTAGTTGGCGATGCTAACGATTACGTTGGTAAAGGCATGGCCGGCGGTAAGCTAGTAATTCGCCCACCACTGGGTTCGTCATTTGAAAGTCATAAAGCAACAATTATCGGCAATACCTGTTTATACGGTGCAACGGGCGGTAAATTGTTTGCAGCAGGGTGTGCAGGCGAGCGTTTTGCTGTTCGTAACTCAGGAGTGCAAGCCGTTGTTGAGGGCGTTGGTGATAACGGTTGTGAATATATGACCGGTGGCGTGGTATGTGTACTTGGTAATGTAGGGGTGAACTTTGGTGCAGGTATGACCGGTGGTTTCGCTTATATTTTAGATGAACGAGGTGATTTTGAGAAACGCATTAACCCAGAGTTGGTTGAAGTGGTTACTTTAGATGAATTGAGTTCACACCAAGAGCATTTACGCGGCTTAATTGCTGATCATTTAGAACTAACAGGCTCATGCAGAGCAGAAACTATCTTAGCTAACTTTGAACTTTATTTACCAATGTTCAAATTAGTAAAACCTAAATCAAGTGACGTAAAAAGTTTACTCGGGCACCGCGCTCGCAGTAGCGCCGAACTACGTGTTCAAGCGCAATAAGGGGGCAGTATGAGCGAAAATGTATATCAATTTATAGACGTGCAGCGTGTAGACCCACGCAAAAAACCAATCTCGTCACGTAAAAAATCGTTCGTAGAAATTTATGAACCCTTTTCAGAGAATCAGGTTAATTCACAGGCAGATCGTTGTCTTGATTGCGGTAACCCCTATTGTGAGTGGAAATGCCCAGTACATAACTATATTCCACAATGGTTAAAACTGATCCGTACAGGGCGCATTTTAGAGGCCGCTGAGCTTTCGCACCGTACTAACAGTTTGCCAGAGGTGTGTGGAAGAGTATGCCCACAAGACCGCTTATGCGAAGGCTCATGTACGTTAGATGAAGAATTTGGAGCGGTAACAATCGGTAATATTGAAAAATATATCACCGATACCGCGTTCAAAATGGGCTGGAAGCCAGACATGTCTTATGTGACATGGACTGATAAAAAAGTGGCGATTATCGGTGCTGGGCCAGCAGGGTTAGGCTGTGCTGATATTCTAGTACGTAATGGCGTAAAGCCTGTGGTATTTGACCGTCACCCTGAAATTGGTGGGCTGTTAACCTTTGGTATTCCTTCTTTTAAATTAGAAAAAGAAGTCATGCAAAAACGTCGCGAAATATTTACCGAAATGGGTGTTGAATTTAAACTTAATGTCGAAGTAGGCAAAGACATTAGCATGGATGAAATTCTTAATGAGTATGACGCTGTATTTTTGGGAGTGGGGACTTATCAAAGTATGCGTGCAGGGCTTGAGAACGAAGATGCACCGGGGGTGCATGATGCCCTGCCATTCTTAATTGGTAACACTAATCGTGTTATGGGTTACGATGAGTCTAAACAAGCTTGCATTGATATGGCAAACCAAAAAGTAGTGGTACTAGGTGGTGGTGATACAGCAATGGACTGTGTGCGTACCTCCATTCGTCATAACGCGTTAAAAGTAACGTGTGCTTATCGTCGTGATGAAGAGAACATGCCTGGTTCAAAACGCGAAGTAAAAAATGCAAAAGAAGAGGGCGTAATTTTTACTTATAACGTTCAGCCTAAAGGGATTGTACTTGATGACAAAGGTGCTGTAGCCGGCGTTAAAATGGTAAAAACTCAGCTTGGCGAGGCAGATGAAAACGGCCGCCGTCGTGCTGAAGAAGTCCCCGGATCAGAGCACATTATTGAAGCTACACAAGTGATTATGGCATTTGGTTTTAAACCACATAAAATGGACTGGTTAGAACAGTACGATGTAGAAATTAACCACTGGGGCGGTATTAATGCACCTGAGCAAGGTGAATTTACACATCAAACCACTAATCCTAAAATATTTGCTGGTGGTGATATTGTTCGTGGTTCAGACTTAGTGGTTACTGCTATATTTGAGGGGCGTAACGCGGCTGAAGGCATTATGGATTATTTAAAAGTGTAAATAATTCTTTTGTTAGAATGGAGTCAAAAGCAAACCTTCGGGTTTGCTTTTTTTATATATTTTTATTCAAATGTTATATCAACATAATTTGTAACAAATGGAATAATTGTGATATCACCAACCGCATAGCTCTCTTTAGCTACGCCCTCTGTTTTTACTTTCATATAATAATTACCTGCCGGTACGACCTTATCATTATATCTTGAACGTTTTTCAAGGTATATTTTATTATTCTGTGAATCGACTATCCAACCTTCTGGGCTAATTTCGTGCATATAAGCTTCACATTTAACTGCTCCAACACGAGGATGTATACACTGGTTAATTATAACCCTAGTTTGTTTTGTAGGATTTACAGTGGTCTTAGCTAAAGTAATATTACCAAAATCTCTTGATTCCTTTGTTGCTTTGTAAGTGGAGATTGTTGTTTCTGTTGTTGTATAAGTTTTTGAACTAGATGGGATAATAGCTTGACTTGTAGTGCTCGACGCACCATTTATAGCGCCGTTAATTCCATCTTTTACAGCACGGCTTATATCTGTGCTTTTACATCCTGAAATAATAAGTAATGTTGGAATAATAAGAGAAAGCTTATTCATTTTTTATCCTTAAAGTTATTTTTATATCATGCTCTTTAAAAGAGAATTAATATCACAGAAGTAAATATTAAAAAATAATATTGTTCATCCCTGATATTTGCTAAATAATGACTAAAAAAAACACTTATATCAATACTGAATTAATGTTTCTAAATTAAATATAAGTTATTTTTGTATAAAAATGCCTTGATTTTAATGCTAACAAGAACACATTAACTATTTTTAACACTATAAAAATAGTTGATGTCAAATCAAACAAATTGAAAGTAAATTGTAAAGATTAAAAAAGTAGGTCTGAAGGATGATGTGGCGCTCTCAGGAAAGCGCTAAAATTAAAATAAATTAAATAGTAGATTCTAATATTGCAATAGTTTGTTGATTCTTTGTATAAAGAATCAACAAACTTAGATTTGAGATTAATTATGCTAACCCAACAAAATAGTCATTAATTAAACGAGTCGAATTAATGCACTACTTGCTTTGCTTTATTAATCTTTCAATCCATCGAAAAGTGGTCAAGGTTTGGTTTTACTCTGGCTTGTCGGCGCTTCACGCTTTTATAACAAATAAAATTACAAACCAGTTGTAAGGCAATCACTAACCAGCCCAATGTTATTAACCCATTTATTGAGGTACTGCTATAAACTAACATAACAGCAATAACAATATGTACAATTAATGCCATATTTAAAAAACGATATAAGCCTTGTTTAAATTGTGTGTGTTTAAATTTACTAAACACGGCTAAAAGTATACTGATTATCAGTAGCAGCCAGTTAATTGCTAAGCCAAAATAAATGACCGTCGTTTGCATTAAGGTATCCTCACCGTATCAAGGTAACGCACTATAAAGCGATTAACTTTATCCGTGCGCTTTTATAAGCTCTTTCGCATTTGCTTTAGCTGTTTTGCTAATGTTATCACCACCCAGTAATCGAGCAATCTCATTAACCCTGCCATCTTTATTCAATGCCAGCATATGCGTAAATGTTTCACCGTCTGCAATTTCTTTGGCAACAAAAAACTGCTGATGAGCGCTACTGGCCACTTGCGGTAAATGGGTCACACAAATTACTTGCGTAGACTTACCTAGTTGGCGAAGTAGTTTACCAACAGCAGCAGCTGTTGGGCCAGAAATACCAACATCCACTTCATCAAATATAAGCGTAGGGGTCGTGACTTTTTGCGCAATAATAACCTGAATAGCCAAACTAATGCGTGATAGCTCACCACCAGAGGCTACTTTTGCTAAAGGTTGCAATGGTTGCCCTGGGTTTGTTGATACTAAAAACGAAACATTATCAAAGCCTAAGCTATTTGGAGCGCGATCGTTTTGTGCAGTCAATGCTATTTCAAATACGCCATTTTCCATAGATAGATTAGCCATGCTTTCGCTGATCAATCCATTTAATGTATTCGCATAGTGGTGGCGACTTGCACTTAATTGTTCACTGGCGTTTTGATAATCCTCAAGGGCATCTGCAATTTCCCCTTCAAGTTGCTCAAGACGTGAGCTGTTATTACTTATCGACTCGAGCTCTTGTGCAATAGTTTGATGAAATTCCACTAGCTCTTGTGGCTTTATATGGTGTTTTCTTGCCAAATCCATAGCGCCACTGAGCCTGTTTTCTACTTCGGTTAAGCGAGCAGGATCTAAGTCGGCTTGTTCAGTGTAATTACGTACTTCTCGGCTTGCTTCTTCAACTTGAACAGCGGCTTCAGTTAGTAATGCAGCTACACTGGCTAAGCTTTCATCATAGTGCGCAAGCTCATTAAATTGCTGTGCACTGTGTTGTAAAAGAGAGCATGCATTTTGCTGATCACTTTCGTATAAATGTTGTAGCTCGCGCTGACAAGCTTGCAAAATAGTTTGGCTGTTACTGAGCTTATAATGCTCAGCTTCTATTTGTTCAAATTCATCCGCTTGTAAGGCAAATTCATCAAGCTCCGCCACCTGATATTCTAATAACTGTTTTTGCGCAGCTTGTTGCTGCTGCTGATGTTCCAACTGCTTAAATTCTTTTTGTAAGTCAGCATAACGTTTATAGCGTTGGCTTACAGCATTAACAAGATTATGATGGCCTGCGTAAGCATCAAGTAGCTGTAATTGGTGCTCTGCTTTTAATAGATGCTGATGAGCATGTTGACCGTGTATAGAAATTAAATATTGGCCTAACTCTTTTAGTTGTGCGGCGGTAACAGGGCTACCATTAATATAGCTTTTACTACGGCCATTTTTGCAAACAACTCGACGAAGCAAACATTCGTTATCGTCATTATTTAGCATGTTATCTTCTAAAAAGGCATGAGCGTATGGCAAGTTGGTTAAATCAAATTGCGCACTTACCTCGGCCTTATCAGTGCCTGGGCGCACAGCAGACGCTTCTGCTCGCTCTCCAAGGCAAAGTGACAAAGCATCAATAGCAATTGATTTACCCGCACCCGTTTCACCGGTAATAGCGGTCATACCCGAATGCCATTCTGTGCTTAAATTACTTACGATTGCAAAATTTTTAATTTCTAAACCAATTAACATACTGTTCATCCATCCAGTGAATTAACTGTTAATTTATACAGTGTTTTGGTTTTTTGCAAATTAAATTTCTACATTTTAAGCAATGCTCGACTCAGTTAGTGTTTTTTTTCTTCATCAATAGGGAGGATTTCATCATTAAGATCAATATTATCAACTGGTTGTATAATATCTTCAGTTTTTAACTTTAAAATTAGCGTAGGAAGGACTTCTTGGTAAAAGTTTTTATTGTATAAAATACCTTGAGCTGGCAACTCAGCTATAAAATATTGAGTGCTATCGGCAAATGCTTGGCTATTGTTATTTTTGTAGGTTTTTATAAGCTCTTCGGTGAGTATATTAATAAGTTGGTCACATAACGATTCTAACTTAACTAAATTTTCATCGGTATGTGCCTGTACCACAAAAAAGTTACTTACAACGGCTTGAATTCGAGGGAGGTGTTTAGCACTGATGACTTTTGCATCAAGTAACTCGTTTAGTTTTATTTTTAAACGTGATTGAGTACTTGCCACGCGCTCGTTAAACAGCTTTTTCTTGGCTTCAATGGTTTTTTTACGATTACTCTCAATTAGCAAGTAACTGCCAAGTAAAGTAATTAATAATAATAAAGCAAGAAATACTACATAAGTCATTACTACTTTTTCCTGATGGTGTTTAAAAAATCTAGCCCGGTATTTTGCGCTAAAGTTGCATGTTTGGCAATAACATTAATATAAACGGCTACCCCAATTAAGCTTCTTACGTAGCACATTATAATAAGAGTAATTTTTTGGGTGAATTAAGCGTAACTTTTTATCTGCTTTGCGTATAACGACTTCATCACCAGGTAATACGGCGAGTACAACATGACTGTCACAGCTTACCTGTAAGCTATCCGTATTCTCTAAACTAAGTTTTAAACGCACTTCATTATCAGCATCAACCACCAAAGGGCGGCTTGATAAAGTATGTGGAAACATCGGAACCAGTGACATTGCATTGAGCTCCGGTGTTAAAATAGGCCCACCGCCCGATAAAGAATAGGCCGTTGACCCTGTTGGTGTTGATACAATTAATCCATCGGAGCGTTGTGAAAATACAAAATCATCGTTAATAAAAGCTTCAAACTCAATCATGTGTGCTACTTTATCAGCATGGAGCACCGCTTCGTTTACGGCAGAATTAGCGCTTTTAAGTTCGTTATGTCGATACACTTCAACTTCTAATAGAAAACGTTTTTCTTCAATGTAATCGCCGCTGAGTACCTGCTCTAAACTGCCCTCAAATCCTTCTGGATTTAAATCGGTTAAAAAGCCTAAATTACCTCTATTTACACCAATTACGGCTATATCAAAGCGGGCGAGAACCCGTGCAGCACCAAGCATGTTGCCATCGCCCCCGACCACAATCGCTAAGTCGGCACGCTCGCCTAAATCAACGAGCTTTACGAGTTTGTCGCTCGGTACATCACTAAGTTGGCTCCCTGTACGTTTTTCAACAATCACCTCAAAGCCTAAAGCTAATAAAAACGTATGTAATCGTTGTAGAGTAGCGGCTGCATTAGGGTGATTTGGCTTACCAATCAAGCCGATAGTATTAAAGGGAGAGTCCATAATAAATACACTGAAAGTTCTAATATTTGTAGAGTAACCTAAAACAGAAGTGTTTGAAAACATGGATTTTAGTAATAACCAGCGGATTTAATTAATTCACTGTAAAAATTAGATTTATTGTATTTTTTATACTTGAAATAATAATACCTAGCCCCGATATAACAGTCATGCATAAAGATGTAGATAACATGAAACTAAACCCACGAGATCAGCAAATATTTGCCGCTGTTATGAGTATGTACTGTAACGGCGATGGCTTACCTGTGCCGTCAACAAAAATTGCAAAGCAAAAAGGTATGGCGGTCTGTTCTGCTACTGTGCGTAACGCAATGGCACGTCTAGAAAAAATAGGCTTGTTGTATTCACCGCATACATCGGCTGGCCGTGTGCCTACCAATGATGGATTTGACTATTGGTTTGCTGAGTTTTTTACACTCAATGATATTGCTAATTATTGGCAACCTGAACAAGCACAATTGGTTGAGCTGGCGCATGGTTTGAGCCAACGTTACCAAGTATGTTGTTGTGTTGGGTTACCGCAAGTTAGAACGCAGCAAGTATTTAGAGTAGAAGTGCTCGATTTCGATGCAAATAACTGGCTTGTATTGTTGTTAGATAGAGCAGGGCAGAGCCACAATATCTGCATTAATAAGCCTCATGATCCTAGTGATAACCAACGATACGAGTTTGCAACTTGGCTTAATACGGTTTTTAGCCAACAATCTTTAATTGAAGGGCTTTATCGAATGCAGGCAATGGCGAATACGGCACCGCGCAATTGTCATGACTCTTTAACTCAATGGACGCGTGAACTAAGTCAAAAATTAGGCTCAGATAACAGCATCGTTGTCGGTGAAAATTACCTTTATAAAAAAATAGATTGTGAGCAAAGCCTCAATATCGGTGTGTCATTTTTGAATTTTGTTGAAGATAAACTCGCATTTAAAAATGGAGTATCTATTCTCAGTGCTGAAAACTTACCGTTTAGTAGCTGCGATGATCTCATTGTGATCAGTGTGCCGTACTTTCAAAACCAAGAATATCAAAGTCGTTTTTGTGTTATTTGTCCAAAATCAGCGCAATTAGAGAAAATAATCCAAGAATTTAAATTATTAGAGCCATTGAGCTCTTGAATCTTTTTATTCAATCCCCATAATTACCGCAGTTGTAAAGAATTGGAGCATATATTTTATGTCTGAGCAGACACAAAACCCAGAGCAAGAAGTAGAACTGAACGAAGAAGTGGCGCAAATGGAAGCCGACGTTGAGGCGGCAGTTGAAGCAGCAGAACAACATGCTGAGCAAGAGCAAAGCCCTGAAGCAGAAATTGCTATGTTATATGCTGAGCTTGAAACTGCAAAACAAACTATTGCAGATCAAAAAGATAGTGTAGTTCGCGCTGCTGCAGATGTGGACAATATGCGCCGTCGCGCTGCACAAGATGTAGAAAAAGCACACAAATTTGCACTAGAAAAGTTTGCTAATGAATTACTCCCTGTTATAGATAACTTAGAGCGTGCTATTGAGTTTTCTGATAAAGAAAATGAAACGCTTAAGCCTTTACTTGAAGGCATTGATATGACAGTGAAAAGCTTTAACGACGCGGTAGCTAAATTTGGTGTTGAAATTGTAAACCCTCAAGGTGAGCAGTTTAACCCAGACTTTCATCAAGCAATGTCAATCCAACCAAGCAACGATGTAACACCAAATACTGTTTTAGCAGTAATGCAAAAAGGCTACACATTAAACGGTCGTTTATTACGCCCTGCAATGGTGATGGTATCTAAAGCCGCTGACGCTTAATTAAGTATACAATTTAAAAATGCCTCATTACGAGGCATTTTTTTTGTCTGTAAAGTAATGTATTAACTGCACCAGTATTGTCAGTACCACCGCGCTAAACATTAAACTAGAAAATGGAACGGCACTTTGTGCATGCAGAATAACTAATATAGGGCCTACTAATGCACCACTTCCAAAACGAAGTGTGCCAATAACTGCGGTTGCAGTTCCTGTGTTTTGTTCAAACTTCATTAAAATTAAAGAGTCTGCATTACTGGCTATAATACCTAAGCTCATCATTAAAGGAGCAATTGCAGCCACAATAAAGTAAAGCGACAAGTGTAATGCACTAAAGCTCAATAATGCCGCAACTGAGATAAAACCACACACTAAGCCGTAATAAAGCATTTTACGAGAGCCAATACGCGGTACAACGCGAGTGTTTAAAAAGTTACCAAACATCAGCGCCATTACATTAAAAGCGAATAGCAGGCCAAACAATTGTTCTGATACTTTAAATAAGTCGAGGTAGATATAAGGCACCGAGGTTAAAAAGCAAAAAAAGCCAAACGACACAAACATCGAGCTTAAAATATCAGCGCGAGCATGTGGGTTACTTAATACTACTTTGTAACTTGAAAAGAATAGCGCTAACCCTTTTCGATCATTTTTAAATATCGGGATATCAATTAAGTAACGCTGCACAAAAAGTAAAATTACAAAACTATAAGCCGCTAAAACAATAAAAATAGTCGACCAAACTGAAAAGCCTAAAATAACAGAGCCAATAGAGGGGGCAAGTAATGGGGCTATCATCATGATCATAGACACGTACGACATACCCTTAGCAGTATTTTTTTGATATATGTGCCTTATTATCCCAGGAACCACAACCGTGGCAGCTGCCCCAGTAAATGCCTGTACAGCCCGTAGCACCCAAAAAGTATGCACTTCAGTGGTAAATGCCAATGCGAGTGAACTTAAGCCAAATAAACTGAGTCCTATTCGCGCTAGTTTACGCCTGCCAATTTGATCGGCTATAGGGCCAAAAAACAACATGCCCAGTGCATAACCTGCTAAATAGATACTCAACGAGATTTGAACATTTGGCATGCTAGTATTGAGATCGTTGGCAATTACCAGCATCGCCGGTAAGTACATATCGATGGCTAAAGGCGTGATTGCCACAATACTGGCTAATAAAGGCAATAAAATACGGGTATTAAAAGAAGAAGCCGAAGCGCTCATTTAAAAACTCAAAACAACGAATATAGGTTGGGCAGTATAGCAGGGCAATGGCGTTGGATAAACTTAGTTCGCCTGCTAACTTAATTGTTTAATCGCAAAAAGCAAAGATTTTAAACTAACACCGCGTTTGCTATTCTATACTTAATAAAACAATGATCTAGGGTAACATAATGAAGAAATTGGTTTTGGCAGTACTTGCCAGTGCAGTATTAGTAGGTTGTAAAACATCACCAACTGGGCGTACGCAAATTGCGCTTTACTCAGATCAACAAATGAGTCAAATGGGCACTGCCAGTTTTGCAGAGATGAAAAAAACGCAGCCGGTAAACAAAGACCCAAAAGTAAATAGTTACGTCAATTGTATTGCTGAAAAAGTAGTGGCTGTCCTACCTTCTCAATATGCATCTCAAAATTGGGAAGTGGTGGTATTTGAAGATGAATCAGCCAATGCATTTGCACTACCCGGCGGTTATATTGGGGTGCACACTGGGCTATTAAAAATAGCCACAAACCAAGATCAGGTTGCTACTGTTTTAGGCCATGAAGTCGGTCATGTGATTGCTGAGCACTCAAATGAACGCGTTTCACAAAGCTCTATTTTACAAACAGGAATGCAATTAGGCAGTGCTGCGCTTGAAATGGGCAATGTTCAATACCGTAATGAAATTATGCAAGGCCTGGGTCTCGGCGCTCAATATGGTGTTGTTTTACCATTTAGTCGTTCTCATGAGACAGAAGCTGACGTTATTGGTTTAGATTTAATGGCGCAAGCAGGGTTTAACCCTAAAGAGTCTGTTACGCTGTGGCAAAATATGAGTCAAGCGGGCAGTGGGGCAACCCCAGAGTTCTTATCAACTCACCCAGCACCGACCAGCCGTATTAGTAATTTGCAGTCTCAAATGAGTAAAGCGCTTAGTGAGCAAAAAGCAGCTAAGGCAAAAGGTAATAACCCGCAGTGTAAGTTTTAACAAAACCTTATAAGCTCGTTTAACATTAGTTTACGAGCTTAATCAAACTAACTTGTAAATGAAAACATGTGGTTTGAAGTAGGCCAAAAATAGGAAGATTCAAGGATGAAAAAAATAGTTGTAATCATTAGCGTTGTTTTGATCAGTTTAGTTATATTTTTTAGTATATTATCCAGTAAGCGTCAAAATTCAATCCTGCTTGCACCAACAGAAGCCAATGTTGATATTAAAAAGCCAAAAGCTAATTTCGGGAATAACATAAACGCCAAAAACATTTATGTTAAACAGCCATTTCCTACTGATATCCCGAATGAGGAACAATGCAAAGAGCTAAATTATAAGCAGTATAAGTTACGAGATAATAATGAACGTGATATTGAGCTAAAAGCATCACAAGCATTTAAAAACGGGTATACAGCAAAGCAGGTCGCCGAGGCAATATGGTTTTCGAGTTACTGGTCAGTGGCTAAAACTTGGTACGATAAAGCAGCATTAGCAGAGTCAGTTGAAAAGTTGTTTCCGATTTTACAATCAATACCGAATAGTGAAAGATTAATCGCTCAATACGACTATGTTAACGCACCTGACTTAAACATAACAACTGTTGTTGATTACACTGACCTTTTGGATATACTTTGGAAAAACTTGCCCACAGATACGATTTACAAAAAGGTCAGCTCAACAAATACCTCTGCCGTTGAAATTTTTAACGAAATTGAACGGACTTTTTCAGAAATCCCATATGATGTACTTAACAATAATCAACTTTCTCCTTTAAATTCAATTTTAAATCTGTTGTTGACTAAACAGCAGCTACAATCCGCTATCATGCTTTTGCAGCGTTACCCTGATTTAAAGTTATCAGATGTAAGCTTTGATAATAAATTAGCATTGAATTTTCTCACTATTATAGGTGGTGAAGATTATGAAATTACTAATCCAACAGAGCATAAATTGTTCCTAACTCTTTTAGGGTTATTAGAGAAGCAGGTTTTTTATCAAAAAATCACACACCCTTGGTTTAGTAACGAAAAGGTCAATAAGGGGGTTGAGAAATTAAATAACGAAGGGATCGTCATTAAAATCGCTTTAATCGATGACATAGAGAAACCGAACCCTATATTGCAATTGAATATAAAAGAAAACAATTTAACTGACGAGCAACAACTGGACCTCAAAAAGTGTCAATCAACGAAGGATTGGTTTACAAGCCGTGAATTAACACCCAATGAAATTGAAACATTTAAAGACCAGCCTTTTATTGCAAAGATCAAATCTTCACCTGAGTTTAAGCACTGCAAAAATAAACAAGCTTTACAAAACCTACCGTTAATAAAAAGTCAATTTACTGCAGCGAGTAAGATAATTAATCAAGCAATTGGTAATCAAAACACCTCATTGCAAGAACTCGATTTAGAAACCTTAGATTTACCTGCTTTGTTACCTGAAACAAAATCTATATTAGCAGTTATTATTGCTCGAGATTACCTCCAAGCAACTAGCTTAAATGAGCAAGAAATTATAGCTAGACTAAGTAATGTTGGTTTGAAACCGTTAAGTAGTCATTCGGAATTGTTAGGAGGATTCGCAGGATTAAAAGGATTAACTTTGTGGCTTAATTCATTAAATTTCGAGCAGTTAAAGGATGCGCAGATTTTATTGAATAGGTTTTCAGCTGAAGGCGTTTTTGAACCCTTCGCTATATTAAACACTAGGCTGGGTGGCGTTGCTTATGATAATAAAAATGAATTGGATCCTCTTTATTTCTTTATCCAAAATTATTCAGAACTTTCTATTCATTCCGGTGATCCAATGACCTATGAAAATAAGAAAAATAAAGCATTTATAAACTTTTTTACTCGCAATGGAGCTCACATTGAATCGCAACACCTTCGAGCTGCATTTGCCCTCAAAATCCACTCTAAAAAAAGCTATGATCGTCTTCTAACTCACTTTCCTGAGTTAGAAGTAAAGAGCGGGGACGACTACTTCTCAGTTAATTGCCGGTAGGTTAATGCTTGGATAAAACATGTATTTTTTTGAACTTAAAAAGTGCGAAATGGTTCGCACTTTTTAATTTACTTTGTTCTTTAAAAGGTCCATTCTAAATGAATTTGCGGTACTGATTCGCTAACATCAGTACCAAATTTATTGTGCCAGTATTGCCATTCCATACCTAACAGTAAGGTATTTTCTTTCATTTCTAGCGCATGTCCCATATCCCATACAATAATAGGTTGGGCTAAAAACCAAGCACGTACATCATTACCAAACTCATCTTTACGCTCAGCAATATATTCTGCATGGCCTTTTACGTTAAACTTTTGCGAGCCAATCATGAACGGGTAATCAAAGGCTACATCAAACATCCAGCTATTGGTTTCAATAGGTGCACCGCCTTTTGCAACGCCTTCGCTATCATCAATGTATGCACTAATAAGAGTTGAAAAGAAATTAAAACCTGGTACATCCCAGCTTAATTTCACACCCGGTAAATATTTAACAACTTTAGCATCGCCTGCAGCATTAATACCCATAGTTAGGCCAACATCAACAAGCGCCCCTGACGCTACTTTTTCGTCCATAACGGCTGATAAGCTAAGCGTAGAGTAACCTTCAAAATAGAAGTCTTGATCTTGGAAGCCATCATCGTTGCTGTCGGTACTGTAATCAATAAAGAAAAAGTTATCGCCATAATCATGGCCAGAAGCATGTTCGATTGAGTAAACCGTGGTGCTAGATTTTTGTTCAGTGAACGGGTTTTTGTGACTGCCGTTGTTAATATGAAGCGCAGTGTTGCTCCAATTAGCTGCGGTAGCTGTTGAACTTAAGGCACATGCACTTAGTGCAACGAGAGGAAGTAAGTTTTTAATTTTCATAACCATATTTTATGTGACACGCTGAATATCACATTATAGCAAACACGGTTAATTTGTTAATTATTTATTGTTATAAACAGTGTATTAGCATGCAGCTAATACACTGTTTAAACAAGATTTAAGCTTTATTACGACGTAAGCAAATAACCGCAATCGCGGTAAAAGCTAAAATAAAGCAGTAGTAAGATGAGGTTGAAACATCCCATGGGCTAATTTTAAATGTAGCACCGAGTAATAATGCCTGTGCGCCATAAGGCAAAGACCCCTGCGTTACACAGGCAAAAATATCTAATAAACTGGCAGAACGTTTACCACTAATTTCACCATCGTCAGCTAACTTTTTAGCAATCGGGCCTGTTACAATAATAGACACTGTGTTGTTAGCAATACACATATTGCTGGTTAGTACTAATGCAGCTATCCCTAACTGATCAGCCACTTTACGGTGCCATTTTGCAATGACCTTAGTAATCGCTTGAATTTTTTGCGCGATGTAGTCGAGGCCGCCATTAATACGAATAAACTCAGAGAGGCCACCAATAAACATAGACAGTAAAAATATTTCCTGCATTTCGCTAAAGCCTTTGTAAATATCTTTTACAAAGCTGGCACCTTCATAGCTACCGGTAAAGCCCATTAGTGCGGCAAATACAATACCGCTTAATAGCACTACAAACACATTAAAGCCCATTACCGCCAAGACTAAAATAAAGGCATAAGGAAGTACTAATAAAATATCGTAGTCTTTGGTATCAACTACTTGTGCTGCAGGCGTTAAAAACAATAGCAATGCAATAGTAAGGATAGCGGCCGGAACAGCAATTTTAAGGTTTTCTTTAAACTTATCTTTCATTTCACAACCTTGCGTACGGGTAGCAGCAATCGTGGTGTCAGAAATTATTGATAAGTTATCACCAAACATAGCGCCAGATACAATGGTACCGGCCATTAAAGCAGGATCAATTCCTGTTTTTATGGATACCGCATAGGCAATTGGGCCAATAGCACCGATAGTTCCCATTGACGTACCCATCGCAGTAGAAATAACCGCCGCTATTAAAAACAAACCAGGCAGTAATAATGAAGGAGGTATAAGTGAAAGACCAGCATTAACAACCGCATCCACACCGCCGGTTGCACCTGCAACCGCCGAAAAAGCACCCGCTAGTAAGTAAATAAGGCACATGGTAATAATATTGTTATTACCCACACCTTTAATAAAGGTCTCTACGCTTTGGTTGATACTGGTTTTATTTAAAATAAAGGCTAAAACAATCGCGGGTAAAATAGCGACCGGTGCTGGGAGTTGATAAAATGCATAATCAACCCCTTGAGATTGCAAATATAAGCCTGAGCCTAAAAAAATAGCAACAAAGGTGAGTAGGGGGAGCAAAGAAAATCTTGCTTTATTTTTATCAAATGATGGCTGCATCATAATCCTCGTTAATTATTCATAGCAATCGAAACCGATTGATATATTAAACAGCCAAAGCATCCCTCTTTTAGCTGAATTTAGTTGTTTGTTTTACTATCTAACCAGATAAGTAACTCAACAGCGCCCGCAAGCCAAAGACCAAATCGGCGCAAAAAAGGAAGTTTAAATGTATAGATGGCTAAATGCAAAGACTATCTGTTAATATTATGAGGGTCTGTTGATCTTTCAAGGTTAAATTTGCAGCAGTCTGTTTGGTATTTAGGCAAGGCAGAGCCTATGTGGTGTGGTTGTTCCCCATAAATAGGCGATAACGCAGCATCAATGCCAAACAGGCGCTGCCCGAAGGGTTCTGCCTAGGGGCGATTTACTCTTTGTTGCTCGGTTTTTACTTAGCCCACTAGGTTACAAACCTCGCGCCACGATTAAACCGCTCCTAGTTTGAACAAATTTTAATCCGCAAAGGTCAACAGACCCTAAAATAATCGAAGCTTTTTAATAAGCTTTCCTGACTATTACATGAGTTTTAGATAAAATCTAGCTAACTAAAAAATACATAGGTTGTAAAAAGATGAATCGAGTAGGTGTATTTGGTGCAAATGGTCGAATGGGACTGGCACTTGTAGAAGCAGCAACAATTAATAAAAATTCACAATTAGCTGCGGCCTATGTACGCAGTCAGTCACCGTTATTAGACTTGCCAGTTAATCAGCTTAACAGCGCAGCGGCAAAAGAGATTAAGTTTAGCAGTGAACAGCAGGTTGAAAATGTAGATGTGCTTATAGATTTTACTTTGCCTGAAGGCATGAGAAATCATTTAAAAACAGCCGTTGCGCAAAAAACACCTATGGTAATTGGCACCACTGGCTTAACTCACGACGATATGGCGCTATTAACTGATGCCGCTAAACATATCCCGATTGTATTTGCGCGTAATTATAGCGTGGGTGTAAATTTACTGCTTAACTTAGTGCAAACGGCAGCGACAAAATTAGGTGATGATTTAGATATAGAAATATTTGAAGCGCATCATCGTCATAAAATAGATGCGCCATCGGGCACAGCATTAGCTATTGGCGAGTCGATTGCACAGGCAAAAGGGTGGGATCATGATGAGGTTGCTGTTTATGATCGTAACAATATAGAGCAAGCCAAATCACAAAATGAAATTGGCTATTCGGTGCTAAGAGGCGGCGATATAGTAGGTGAACACACGGCCTACTTCGCTACAATGGGCGAAAGACTCGAATTAACCCATAAAGCAAGTTCGCGAATGACCTTCGCACTAGGTGCTATAAGAGCTGCGCAGTGGTTGAAAAATAAACCGGCAGGACTTTATGACATGCAAGATGTACTCGATTTGAAGTAGTTAAGTTCCTTTTTTAACGCTTTGGGGTGGTTTTTTGCTATAACCACTTATTTATTGCAATTTACTAATTAGCGTTAGACCTAAAAGCCAACTTCATGTAGAATGCAGCCAATTTGCCAAAAATTACTAAATGCGTGTTTCCAATTATACTCATGTGGTTAGCAAAACCGGGGTTTGTGTGGGAATGAAAAGAGTTTTAGGCAAGAAAAATGAATGAAGGTTTAGTGGTTTACATCGGCATCATTTAAGACTGCGTAAAACAATTTAAGCTCACAGAAATCAGGTTTTGACCAATTATCTGAGTATTGGCGGGGTGTTAAGCAATTTGCTTACTCCCGTTTTTTACTGTTAGGAGGTTTAACTTGACTAAATCCGCTCTGTTAGTCCTAGAAGACGGCACAGTGTTTCGCGGTACTGCAATCGGCGCTGACGGCATGTCAGTCGGTGAAGTAGTATTCAATACGTCTATGACTGGTTATCAAGAAATTTTGACTGATCCATCGTACGCGGAACAAATCGTAACTTTGACGTACCCACATATCGGTAATACGGGTACCAACAGCGAAGACGAAGAAGCGAGTCACATTTGGGCTAAAGGCCTAGTGATCCGTGATTTGCCACTGCTAGCGAGTAATTTTCGTAACGAGCAATCGTTAGATGATTACTTAAAAGAACGTAATATTTTAGGTATTGCGGACATCGACACCAGAAAACTAACCCGTATTTTGCGTGACAAAGGCGCACAAAATGGCTGTATTGTTGCTGGTGACGAACTAGACGAGAAAAAAGCGCTCGAAGCCGCGCAAGCCTTCCCAGGCTTAAAAGGTATGGATTTAGCAAAAGTTGTCTCAACCAAGGAAAATTTTGAGTGGCGCGAATCAAGCTGGACATTAGGCGAGGGGTTTAAAACCTTACACGCTGATGATGAAAAGTTTCATGTTGTTGCCTACGACTTCGGTGTTAAACGTAACATTTTACGTATGCTTGTTGATCGTGGTTGTAAACTGACCGTTGTCCCAGCACAAACCTCTGCCGCTGACGTACTAGCCTTAAACCCAGATGGTATTTTCTTATCAAACGGCCCTGGCGATCCTGAGCCATGTACTTATGCCATTGATGCAATTAAAACCTTTTTAGAAACCGACACGCCAATTTTTGGTATTTGTTTAGGGCATCAACTACTAGCACTTGCCTCAGGTGCTAAAACAGTAAAAATGAAGTTTGGCCACCATGGTGGTAACCACCCAGTTAAAGATCTTGACCGCGATGTTGTAATGATCACTGCACAAAACCACGGTTTTGCTGCAGATGAAGCCACATTACCAGATAACTTACGTGCTACGCACAAATCGTTATTTGACGGTACATTACAAGGTATTCACCGTACAGATAAACCAGCGTTTAGCTTCCAAGGTCATCCTGAAGCAAGTCCTGGTCCGCACGATGCAGCCCCATTATTTGACCACTTCATCGACTTGATGCAAGCGCGTAACCACTAATTTAACCGGAGTAATAATGCCAAAACGTACCGATATAAAAAGCATTCTTATCTTAGGCGCAGGCCCAATTGTAATTGGTCAAGCTTGTGAATTTGACTACTCTGGTGCTCAAGCGTGTAAAGCACTAAGAGAAGAAGGCTATAGAGTTATATTAGTTAACTCAAACCCAGCCACTATCATGACTGATCCAGAAATGGCCGATGCAACATACATCGAACCAATTCACTGGGAAGTGGTAGAAAAAATTATTGAAAAAGAAAAGCCAGATGCTGTACTGCCTACAATGGGTGGTCAAACGGCATTAAACTGTGCGCTTGATTTAGATAAGCACGGTGTATTGGCAAAGCATGGCGTTGAGCTTATTGGCGCAACAGCCGATGCAATCGATAAAGCAGAAAACCGTGAGCGTTTTGATGTTGCTATGCGTAACATCGGCCTTGAATGTCCACGTGCTGAAATTGCCCATTCAATGGATGAAGCTCGCGATACCATGACCCGAATCGGCTTACCGTGTATTATTCGTCCTTCTTTCACAATGGGCGGTACCGGTGGCGGTGTGGCTTACAACATGGAAGAGTTTGAAGAAATCTGTGAGCGCGGTTTAGACCTTTCACCAACCAGCGAGTTATTAATTGATGAATCGTTAATTGGTTGGAAAGAATACGAAATGGAAGTTGTTCGTGACAAAAAAGACAACTGCATCATCGTTTGTTCTATTGAAAACTTTGACCCAATGGGTGTGCACACAGGTGACTCAATCACTGTTGCGCCAGCACAAACATTAACCGACAAAGAATACCAAATCATGCGTAACGCCTCTATGGCCGTATTGCGTGAAATTGGTGTTGAAACCGGCGGTTCAAACGTACAATTTGGTGTAAACCCTGTTGATGGCCGCATGGTTATCATTGAAATGAACCCACGTGTATCACGTTCATCTGCATTGGCGTCTAAAGCAACGGGTTTCCCAATTGCTAAAATTGCAGCGAAATTAGCTGTAGGTTACACCCTTGATGAGCTTCAAAACGATATTACTGGCGGTAAAACCCCAGCATCGTTTGAGCCTTCAATCGATTACGTGGTAACAAAAATTCCTCGCTTTAACTTTGAAAAATTTGCCGGTGCAAACGACCGTTTAACAACGCAAATGAAATCAGTAGGCGAAGTAATGGCGATTGGTCGTAACCAACAAGAGTCATTACAAAAAGCATTACGTGGTTTAGAAGTAGGCGCAACAGGCTTTAACCAAATTGTGGCACTTGACGACCCGAAAGCAAAAGAAAAAATCATTCGTGAATTACGTGAGCCAGGTGCAGAGCGTATTTGGTACATTGCCGATGCAATGCGCCATGGTATGAGTGTTGAAGATGTGTTCGAACTGACTAAGATTGACCCTTGGTACTTAGTACAAATTGAAGATATCTTAAAAGACGAAGCTAAAATTTCAGAAGTCGGTATGGCTGGCTTAAATGCAGACTTCTTGCGTAAACTTAAACGCAAAGGGTTTGCCGATCCGCGTATTGCAGAAATTGCCGGTGTATCAGAAGCTGAAATTCGTAAAAAGCGCCATCAACTCAATATTGTACCTGTGTACAAACGCGTTGATACGTGTGCTGCAGAATTTAGCTCAGAAACGGCTTACATGTACTCATCTTACGATGAAGAGTGTGAAGCTAACCCATCTGACCGTGATAAAATCATGGTAATTGGTGGCGGACCTAACCGTATTGGTCAAGGTATTGAATTTGATTACTGTTGTGTTCATGCAGCGCTTGCGCTTCGCGAAGACGGTTACGAAACTATTATGGTTAACTGTAACCCTGAAACGGTTTCTACCGATTACGACACATCAGACCGTTTATACTTCGAACCAATTACGCTTGAAGACGTACTAGAAATTGTACGTGTTGAAAAGCCAAAAGGCGTTATCGTGCAGTACGGTGGTCAAACACCACTTAAACTAGCGCGTGAGCTTGAAGCTAACGGTGTGCCTGTAATTGGTACTTCACCTGATGCCATTGACCGTGCAGAAGACCGTGAGCGTTTCCAACAACTTGTTGAGCGTTTAGACTTACTGCAACCAGAAAATGCGACGGTTACCTCTACTGAAGAAGCACTACTTAAATCAGTTGAAATTGGTTTCCCACTGGTAGTACGTCCTTCGTACGTATTAGGTGGTCGTGCGATGGAAATTGTATACGATGAGC